>FWWM01002095.1_pt1 | contig 56092 bp, 51 predicted proteins | sample 2228351 | NCBI WGS metagenome assembly FWWM01 (sample SAMEA103939774, study PRJEB20133) | metagenome | reverse complement strand
GCATGCTGGCCCGCCTGTACCAGGTGGTGTACACCGCCACCCACTTCCGGGGGGTGGACGACGTCCGCATCGAGATCGAGGGGGAACTGCGGGATGCCATGGGCGGGGAGGGGGTTTCCCTCCACGTGCCCGTCCGGCGCCCGCCTTCCGCGCCGGAGTTCTGACACCTCCACCCGCCCGTCGTATGCTGTCGGAGGCGGACCTCTCAGGAGGGAGGGAGTGGCGTTGCACGAGGACGCACACAGGCTCCGGGAAGCCCGGGAGCGGTGGGAGCGGGAACGGGTGGGGCCCGAGCGGCGGGAGCACTTTGAGACTCCCAGCGGGATCCCCGTGTTCAGGGTGTACACGCCGGAGCACACCGCGGAGCTGGACTACCTACAGGACCTGGGGTTCCCCGGCGAGTTCCCCTACACGCGGGGTGTTTACCCCACCCTGTACCGGGGACGCCTGTGGACCATGCGGCAGTACGCGGGGTACGCCACCGCGGAGGAGTCCAACCGTCGGTACCGGTTCCTCCTCGAGCAGGGCCAGACCGGCCTCAGCGTGGCCTTCGACCTGCCTACCCAGATGGGGTACGACTCCGACCACCCGGACGCGGAAGCGGAGGTGGGACGCGTGGGGGTGGCGGTGGACTCCCTGGCGGACCTGGAGGTTCTGTTTTCCGGGATCCCCTTGGGCGAGGTGTCCGTGTCCATGACCATCAACGCCACCGCGCCCGTGCTGCTGGCCATGCTGCTGGCGGTGGCCGACCGGCAGGGGGTTGCGTGGAGCCGGCTGGACGGCACCACGCAGAGCGACATCCTGAAGGAGTACGTGGCCCGCGGGACCTACATTTTCCCGCCTCACCCTTCCCTGCGCCTGGTGGCGGACCTGGTGGAGTTCTGCACCGACCACCTCCCCCGCTGGAACCCCATCTCCATCTCCGGCTACCACATCCGGGAGGCGGGGGCCACCGCGGTGCAGGAGGTGGCGTTTACCTTCGCCAACGCGGTCACCTACGTGGAGACCGTGCGCGCCCGGGGGCTCCCCGTGGACCGGTTCGCGCCGTCCCTTTCGTTCTTCTTCAACGCCCACCTACACCTGTTCGAGGAAGTGGCCAAGTTCCGCGCCGCGCGCCGGCTGTGGGCACGCCTGATGCGGGACCGCTTCGGGGCCCGGGACCCCCGCTCGTGGGCCCTCCGGTTCCACGCACAGACCGCGGGGGTGGCCTTGCAGGCCCGGGAGCCGGACAACAACGTGGTCCGGGTGGCCGTGCAGGCACTCGCCGCGGTGCTGGGCGGCGCCCAGTCGCTGCACACCAACGCCCGGGACGAGGCCCTGGCCCTGCCTACGGAGGAGGCAGCCCTCCTGGCGCTGCGGACCCAGCAGATCCTGGCCTTCGAGACGGGGGTGGCGGACGTGGTGGACCCGCTGGGCGGGTCGTACTACGTGGAGTGGCTCACCGACCGCGTGGAGGAGCAGGCGAGGGCCTACCTGGATCGGGTGGAGGCGGTGGGCGGGATGCTGCGTGCCATCGAGACGGGCTGGGTGCAGCGGGAGATCGCGGAGGCCGCCTACCGGGAGCAGCAGCGGGTGGAGTCTGGGGAACAGGTGGTGGTGGGGGTGAACCGGTTCGCCACGGACGCGCGGGCTTCCGTGCCGCTGCTGAAGGTGGACCCCGCGGTGGCGGAGCGGCAGAAGCAGCGGCTGCGGGAAGTACGGCGCAGGAGGGACGGGCAGCAGGTGACGGCCGCGCTGCGGGAGCTGCGGCGCGCGGCGGCCTCGCAGGACAACCTGATGCCGCACCTGTACCGCTGCGTGACCGCCTACGCCACCGTGGGCGAGATCTGCGACGTGCTGCGCGAGGTGTTCGGCGTGTACCGCCCCGCGCAAGCGGTGTAGGGAGCGCCGTGGACGTCCGGAGCCTGGCGCGGCGGGTGGTGGAGGGAGACCACGCGGCCACCGCGCGGGCCATTTCCCTGGTGGAGGACGGCCACCCGCAGGCGGCGGAGCTTCTCCGGGAGCTGGGGCCCCACGCGGGGAGGGCGTACGTGGTGGGGCTCACCGGCCCGCCCGGGGTGGGGAAGTCCACCCTGGTGGACGCCCTGGTCCGGCTGCTCCGGCGTCGGGGAGAGCGGGTGGGGGTGGTGGCGGTAGACCCCACCAGCCCGTTTTCCGGCGGGGCGCTGCTGGGCGACCGCATCCGCCTGGTGGAGCACAGCCTGGATCCGGGGGTGTTCATCCGGTCCCTGGCCACCCGGGGTGCGCTCGGCGGTCTGAGCGAGGCGGCCGGCGACGTGGTGCGGGTCCTGGATGCCATGGGGTGCGGGGTGGTGTTGCTGGAAACGGTGGGGACCGGGCAGGCGGAAGTGGACGTGGTGAGGGCCGCGGACACGGTGGTGGTGGTGGCGGTCCCCGGGCTGGGAGACGCGGTCCAGACCTTAAAGGCCGGGATCCTGGAGATCGCGGACGTGTTCGCGGTGAACAAGGCCGACCGGCCTGACGCGGAGCGTACCGTGGCGGAGCTGCGGGCCATGCTGCGTCTGGTCCCCGCAGGCGGCTGGGAACCCCCCGTGGTGCCGACGGTGGCCGTCACCGGGCAGGGGGTGGACGACCTCCTGGCCGCGGTGGATCGCCACCGCGCGTACCAGGAGCGGGACGGCCTCCTCCAGCGGCGCCGGCACGAGCGGGCGCGGTCGGAGATCGTGCGGGCTGCAGAAGCCCAGGTGCGCCAGGAACTGGTGAAGGCTGCTGCCCGCGAGCTGGAGGAGCTGGCCCGCCAGGTGGAGGCGGGACAGTTGACGGCCCGGGAAGCGGCCAGGCTGCTGCTGCGGCGGGTGGGGGTGCGCGGGTGACGGAGGTGCGGCTGGACCACGTGGCGGTGGCGGTACGGGACCTGCAGGCTGCGGTGCGCGCCTTTGAGGCCCTGGGGATGCGGTGTGCCCGCGTGGAGGAGGTCCCTGAGGAGCACGTGCGCGCCGCCTTCCTCCCGTTGGGCGAGGGGGTGGCCTTGGAACTGTTGGAGCCGACCTCGGAGGCCAGCCCGGTAGGGAAGTTCTTGGCCTCCCGGGGCGAGGGGGTACACCACGTGGCCGTGCGGGTCCGCAGCGTCACCACCGCCCTGGAAACGGCCCTGGCCGCGGGGCTGCAGCCGGTCCTGCCCGCCCCCAGGCCCGGTGCCCGCGGGTGTACCGTGGCCTTCCTCCACCCCAAGGGCACCTGCGGGGTACTGGTGGAGCTGGTGGAGTACCCTCCGTAAGAGCCTCACCCTGCTTGTCGGGCAACGCCGCTGCCGGAGCCCGCCTCATAGACGCCTCGCTTGCGAAGCCGTCCGACCTGTAGGGTCGGGTATTGCATTGAAACCCGTTTATCTGCTACTATCCCGCTTGCGCATAAGGTAAATACGACGCACCGCACCACCCTCGTAGCTCGCGCTGCCCCTCAGACCCGGTTGCAGGAGGAGTGCATGGAGGTGGCGCACACGCGGCGGCTCCGGGCGGCCTCGCTGACCGCCGCGCTGGTCCTGGCGGCCCTAGGGGGAGCGGGCGCACAGCCCGCCACCACCGTCCAGGTGGAACTGGTCTACGACGGCCGGACGGAACCCATCTCCACGGCTGCCCGCACCGTAGCGGAGCTGCTGGCGGAGCGGGGAGTCGGGCTGGGCGCGCACGACCTGGTGGTGCCTTCCCTGGAGACGCCGCTAGCAGACGGGCTGCGGGTGACCGTGTTCCGCGCGATCCCCGTGCGGGTGACCGCGGACGGGGTGACCCGCGAGGTGCCGGTGGTGGGACGGACGGTGGCAGACGCCCTGGCCCGGGCCGGGGTCGTGCTGGGACCCCAAGACCGCACCTCCCCTGGTCTGTGGGAGGAGCTGACACCCGGGGCACACGTGCGGGTAGTCCGCGTCCGGGAAGAGGTGGTGGTCCGCCGGCTGACGGTGCCGTACCGGACAGTGGAGCGCGTGGTGCCCACCTACCTGCCGCAGCCCGCCAGGGTCCTGGTGGAGGGGCAGACCGGGTTGGTGGAACACACCTACCGGCTCGTGTACGAGGACGGGACCCTGGTCCGCAAGGAGAAGGTCCGCAGCCGGGTGGTCCGGCCCAGCCGTCCCCGGGTGGTGCGGGTGGGCCGCGGGTACGTCCCGTCCCGGGGGGAGCTGGTCCGCAGGCCCTCGCTGGTGGTGGTGGCCACCGCATACGCGCCACACCACGGGCGCGGCGTGGACGGGGTGACCGCCACCGGGGTGCGGGCACAACGCGGGGTGGTGGCGGTGGACCCCCGGGTGATCCCGTTGGGGTCCGTCCTGTACGTGGAGGGCTACGGGGTGGCCCTCGCCGCCGACACGGGAGGATCCATCCGCGGGCGGCGGGTAGACGTGTGCTTCGACACCCCTCGGGAGGCGTACCGTTGGGGCCGGCGCACCGTCCGCGTCTACATCCTCCGCAAGCCTTCTGAAGTGCCCTAAGCCTCCTTCCGGACCCCGTGGGGCTCCGGTACGCTTCGGCCGTGACGGCCCTTGACCTCCTGCGGCAGCTGAAAAGCCGCGGCATCCGCCCGCGGCGTTCCCTGGGCCAGCACTTCCTGGTCAGCGAGGCACACCTGGACCGCATCGTGGAGCTCGCGGACCTTGGCCCGCAGGACGCGGTGCTGGAGGTGGGGGCAGGCCCAGGCCAGCTCACCGTGCGGCTGGCGGAGCGGGCGGGGGCCGTGGTGGCGGTGGAGGTGGACCCGCGCTTAGCAGACCTCCTCGAGGAGGTGGTCCGCACGAAGCGGAACGTGCAGGTACTCCGGGCGGACGTCCTGAGCCTGGACCTGCCGGGCCTGTTCCCTCCCGGGATGCGGCGGAAGGTGGTGGCCAACCTCCCGTACCGGATTGCCTCCCCGCTGCTGGTCCGCCTGCTGGAGGAGGTCCCCGAGCTCGAGCGGCTCGTGGTGACCGTGCAGGAGGAAGTGGGACGCCGGCTGGTGGCGCGGCCGGGGACCGCGGACTACGGGCTGCTCACCGTGCTGGTGGCCTTCCACGCGGAGGCCCGCATGGTCCGCCGGATCCCGCCGGGCGCCTTCGTGCCGCCGCCCCGGGTTTCCTCCGCGGTGGTGGTGCTGACACCCCGGCCCCGGCCCCAGGCGGAGTACGCCTGCTTCCGGGCACTCGCAAGGGCAGCCTTCCGGCAGCGGCGCAAGCAGCTCCGGCGGGCGTGGGCGGACCTGGCGCCGCGGCAGCAGCTGGAGGAGGCCGCGCGCGCGGCGGGCCTGGACCTAAGCCGGCGGGGGGAAACCCTGACGGTGGAGGAGTTTGCGGCCGTCGCCCGCTGTTTGCGCGGCCGGTGAGTTCCCGCCCTTCAGGGAGAAGCCGGGGGTGCGCCCGAAAGCCTGCGCATCCGGCGGGCGTAGTCTGCGCCCACCCGGACCACCAGGTCCACCTCCGTCCCGGGCACCGGGCGGGCCGCGGTGGCCCCTACCCCCAGCATGTCCCGCACCGCACGGGCCAGGTGCGCATCCCCCCGGGTAGACACCACCGCGGTGTGCAGCTGCCCCTCGGGCTCCGCGTCCACCCGCACCACCTGGAACCCCATCTGCCGCAGCCGCGCCGCCGCCAGAAGTCCCGTCCCAGGGACCCCGCTGGCGTTCCGCACCTCCACCGTGGTCTCCCTCACCTCCTCCGGGCGCAGCCCGTAGAACATCTCCAGCACCAGGGCGCGCACGCGGTCGGAGTCGGGCTCCCAGAACAGAGGCGCAAACCTGCCGGGCAGGGTCTCGGTCCGGACGCGGTCCGGTCCCAGCCGGCGCAAAAACCATCCCAACGTGGCCACCTCGTGCGGGGTGAGGTTGGTCTGGGTGTTTTCGGCCACCGCCTGGAGGATCTGGGGGGCCCGCAGCCAGGTCTGCGGCTCCTTCAGCCGGTGGAACAGGGCCCGCGCCACCTTCTGTTGCCGCTGGACGCGCGCGATGTCCCCCAGGGGGTCGTGGCGGAAGCGGGCGTAGCCCATGGCCTGGTCTCCAGACAGCAGCTGGCGGCCCTTTTTCAGCTCGATGCGCAGCCCTGCCCACCAGTCCTCGTAGTGCATGTCGCGCTCCACGTCCACCCACACGCCCCCCACCGCGTCCACCAGCCGGGCGAAGGAGTGCGGTCCCAGCTTCACGTAGCGGTGGACCGGTACACCCAACAGGGCTTCCACGGTGCGGACGGTGAGGTCAACGCCTCCGAGGGCGAAGGCGGCGTTGATCTTCCACCAACCGGGGTGGCCCGGGATGGCGGCCCGGGTGTCGCGGGGGATGGACAGGAAGCTGGCGGTGCCGGTCTGGGGGTCGAAGCTGGCGAGCAGCAGCGCGTCTGACCGGGCCAGGTTGACAGGCTGGCGGCGGTTGTTCAGCGTCACGTCCACCCCCATCACCAGCACGTTTACCCGCTGGCGGAGCTTGAGGGGGAAGGCCATCCGCCCGTCCCGGGTGGCCCAGCCGGTGCGGGCCAGGACCACTCCCGTGCACGCCACCAGGAACCCCACGAACGCCGCGAACAGGGCGGGAGCCACCCACCGCACCAGCCGCCTGCTGCGCGGGCGCGGCGGCGCGGGAGCCGGGGGGGCGATCTGCTCGGCCTGCACAACTCTGCAGCATACCGCAAGCGGGCCCGTTGCAGAAGCCGTGCGACCACCCGTTCGGTAGGAACCGGGACCGTCCGCGGGGAAACCATCCGGGCGGTGGGCCGTAGCACGGAGGAACAGGGTTGACCATCCAGCCGCCGCGGGTGGCAGGCGGTGGGCAGGGACGGCTTCCGGCGCCGGAGGGTGCTGGAAGCCGTCTCCGTTTGTTGGAGAGGAGTGGTGGGTGTTGAAGGAGCTGAGGCTGAACGCGTACGCCAAGGTGAACCTGAGCCTGGACGTGCTGGGGCGCCGCCCGGACGGGTACCACGAGGTGGAAACGGTGCTGCACACCCTGGAGCTCCACGACACCGTGGTCCTCCGGGAAGCGGAGGCTGGGATCCGGGTGGTCTGCCACCACCGAGGGGTCCCCGCGGACGAACACAACCTGGTGTTCCGGACCGCCCAGCTCCTCCGGGAGGCGTGCGGGGTAGACCGTGGGGTGGAGATCGAGGTCCGCAAGCGGATCCCTCCGGCCTCCGGCCTGGGGGGAGGGTCTTCCGACGCGGCGGTGACGCTGTTGGGCCTGGCGCAGATGTGGAAGCTTCGGCTGGACCACGGGCAGCTGGTGGAGCTGGCCGCGCAGGTGGGCTCGGACGTGGCTTTCTTCCTGGTGGGAGGGGCGGCCCTGGCCACTGGACGGGGAGAGCGGTTGCGCTACCTACCCACCCTGCCCACCACCCCCGTGGTGGTGGCCCTGCCGCCCTTCGAGGTGTCCACCGCATGGGCGTACGCGAACCTGGACACCGCGAGCATCCCCCGCAGGCCCAACACCGCCCGTGTGGTGGAGGCCCTGCGGGCGGAGGACGTGGCGGCGGTGGGGCGGGAGCTGTGCAACGTGTTCGAGCCCCTGGTGTCCGCCCGCCACCCCCAGGTGGGGGAGCTGAAACGGCGGCTGCTGGAAGCCGGGGCGTTAGGGGCCAGCATGACGGGCACCGGCCCCGCGGTGTACGGGCTGTTCGGGACCGAACAAGACGCCCAGCGGGCGGCGGAGGCCCTGCAGGGCCTGGGGGACACACAGGTGGTGCTCACGCGCACCTTCGCGGAACTGGAGCGGTGACCACACCGTTCCGGGGAGAAGTGGACGCGGCGGTCCTGGCGGGCGGCCACCGGGAGGTGGGCCTGCCGCCCGGCCTTCCCAACAAGGCCTTCCTGCCGGTGGCGGGCAAGCCCATGGTCCAGCGGGTGCTGGAAGCCCTGCGGGCCACGCGGGAGGTCCGGCGGCTGGTGCTGGTGGCACCCCTGGACGCGGGCGGGCCGCTGCGGGACCTGTGCGACGGGTTGGTCCCCGACCGGGGAGATCTGCTGGCCAACGTGGAGGCCGCCCTGCAGGCACTCCCTGACGCGGCGTGGGTCCTGGCGTGCGCGGGCGACCTTCCCCTGCTGTCCGCGGCCGCGGTCGCGAACTTCCTGGCCGGCTGCCGGGCCCGGGAGGCGGACGTGTACTACGGGGTGGTGCGGCAGGAGGACCTGCAGGGGCGTTTCCCGGGCGCGCGGAAGACCTTCGTGCGGGTGCGGGAGGGGGCGTTTACGGGCAGCAGCTTGGTCCTCCTGAGGCCTGAGGTGCTGGACCGGGTGCGGCCGCTCCTTTTGCAGGCGGTGGAGGCCCGCAAGAACCCGGCGCGGCTGGCGTCCCTGTTCGGCGCGGGCTACGTGGTGCGGTACCTGACCGGCCGGCTGTCCGTGGCGGACGTGGAGCGGCGGGTCGTGGAGCTCACCGGGCTGCGGGGCGCGGTGGTGGTGTGCCCGGACCCCGAGGTGGCCCTGGACGTGGACGTGGGCAAGCCGGAGAACCGAGAGCTGGCGGAACGCGTGTTGCAGCAGGGATGAGGGCACCCCGGGGCGAGGCGCGTACGGGCGGCAGGCGGGCGCCGGACCGGCTGCGGCGGGGGGAGCGCATGATCGCCATCGCGCACGCCCTGCAGGCGGAGCCGTACCGGGTCCACCGGCTGAGCACCTTCGTGGAGACCCTGGGGGCGGCCAAGAGCACCGTGAGCGAGGACGTGGCGAGCCTGCGCCGGGTGTTCGAGCGGTTCGGGCTAGGCCGCATCGAGACGCTGAGCGGGGCGGCGGGCGGGGTGCGGTTCGTCCCGCACCGGGACCCTGCCCGGACGCGGAAGCTGGCGGAGCGGCTGGCGGCGAGCCTGTCCAGCCCGGGCCGGTTGTTGCCCGGCGGGTTCCTGTACACCTCCGACCTGCTGGCCGACCCGTCCGTGGTGGAGCAGGTGGGGGAGGCGTTCGCCACCACCTTCGCGGACCGCAGGCCCGACGCGGTGCTGGCCATGGAGGTGAAGGGGATCCCCATCGCCTTCATGACCGCGCGTGCCTTCCACGTGCCCATGATCACCATCCGCCGGGCAGGCCGGGTGACGGAGGGGCCCGCGGTCACCGTGAACTACGTGTCGGGGTCCTCGCGCCTTTTGCAGCAGATGACGCTCCCGCTCCGGGCGGTCCGGGAGGGCCAGCGGGTCCTGTTCATCGACGACTTCCTCCGGGGCGGGGGTACCGCACGGGGGGTGGTGGACCTCATGCGGGAGTTCCGCGCGGAGGTGGTGGGGGTGGGCGTCCTGGTGGCCTCCCGGGAGCCCCGGCACAAGCTCGTCGACGACTACTTCGCGCTGCTGGTGTTCGAAGGGCCAGACCGCCGCGGACAGCCCGTGGTCCGCCCCAGCGACAGGGTCCTGGCGGCCCGTTAGGACCCCGCACGTCTGTTACCCCTTGACAGGCCGGGCAGGCCGTGGAGAATGAGGATCAATGAACGACCATTCATTCATAGTGAAGATCTGCTCACAATGCCCCGCCTGACCGAGCAGGCGCGCCAGGCCCTGGCCCAACAGCGGCGGGCGCAGATCACCCGCGCGGCCCTGGAGGTGTTCTCCACCCGCGGGTACGGGGAGGCCACGGTGCGGGAGATCGCCCGGCAGGCGGGCTTGGCGGAGGGGACGGTGTACCTGTACTTCCGCAGCAAGCGGGACCTGCTGGTGGCCGCGTGGGAGTCCCTGGCCGTGGCGGGCATCCTGGACCCGCTCCGCAAGGCGGAGGAGGTCCCCCCGGGCTCGGAAGAGCCGTTGCTGGCGGCCCTGTTGCGGGGCCGGTTCCGGGTGTTGTTGCGGCACGCGGCCTTCTTCCGGCTGGTGATGCACCGCGCGGACGTGGACCCGGAGTTCCGGCGCCGCACGCGGGCCCGCCTCCGGGAGCTGCACCAAGAGGTGGCCGCCTTCTTGGAGCGCATGGTGGCCCGGGGAAGGCTCGCACCCTTGGACCCGGAGGTGGTGGTGCGGGCGCTGGGTGCCCTCCTCCACGGCTTGGTGCTGTTCGACCGGTACGACCCCAAGCCGCTGTTCCGGCGCTACCCCGTGGACGCGGTGGCAGGGGAGGTGGCGCGGTTCGTCCTCTACGGGCTGTTGCCCCGTCCCGCCTCCACCGGGGAGCAGGCTACGGGAGGGAACGCATGAAGCGCCTAGTGGCCGTGCTGGCAGTCCTTCTGCTTTCGGGCGTGCCCCCCCGCGCGGCGGCGCAGCCCACCCCCCGGAGGCTGTCTTTCGCGGAGGCGGCGAGCTTGGCCCTGCAGCAGAACCTGGGGCTGCGGGCCGCAGCCCTGGACGTGGCGGTGGCAGAAGCACAGCTGGCGCAGGCGCGGGCCGCGTTGTCGCCCCAGCTGGCCGTCACCGGCTCATACACGCACCTCCAGCAGCCAGGACAGACCCTGACCTTCCCCAACCCGTTCGCTCCCGTACCCCCCACCGTGACGGTCCAGTTGCCCCCGCCGGAGCCCAACGTGGTGCTGGTGCGGCTTTCTGCCCAGTACCCCCTCTACACGGGCGGCCGGCTGGAGGCGCAGGTGGCGCTGGCGGAGGCCAACCTGCGGGGTGCCCGAGCGGTGCTGGAGCGCACCAAGCAGCAGCTGGTCTTCCAGGTCCAGCAGGCGTACCTCCAGCTGCTGCTGGCCCGGGAGAACGAAGCGGCCGGCCGCCGGGCGGTGGCCGCGGCGGAGGAGTCGGTCCGGGTGGCCCGAGCACGCTTGGCCGCCGGTGCCGCGGCCCCCTTCGACGTGCTGCAGGCGGAAGTCGGCCTCGCCAACGCCCAGCAAGCTCTGGCGCGGGCCCAGGCGCAGGTGTCCACGGCCCAGGCCGGGCTCGCGGCCCTCCTGAACCTCCCCTTGGACGCCCCCATCGAGCCCACGGACGCCCTCCGGACGCAACCCGTGGACGCCAGCTTGGCGGAGTTCATCGCCCGGGCCTTGCGGCAGCGGCCCGAGCTCCAGGAGCTGGCGGCCCGCGCGCAGGCGGCGCGCGCGGCGGTGGAGCTGGCCCGCAGCGGCGGCCGTCCCAACGTGGCTTTGGCCGCCCAGTACGACTGGTCCGGCCCGTTTTCCAACCTGGCCGGTTCGTGGTCGGTCACGCTCGCGGTGACCCTGTCCCTGCACGACGGGGGGATCACCCAGCAGAGGGTCCGCGAGGCGGAGCTCCGGCTGGAGCAGCTGGCGGTGCTGGACTCCCAGGTGCGCCAGCGCGTGGAGCTGGAAGTACGGCAGGCGTGGACCAGCCTCCAGCAGGCGGCTCCCGAGCTGGCGGCCGCGGAGCGCGCGGTGGAGCAGGCGCGGGAAGCCCACCGGATCGCCCGGGTGCGGTTCGAGGCGGGGGTGGGGACTTCCCTGGAGCTGGTCACCACGCAGGCGCAGCTGGCCCAAGCGGAGGTGGGGCTGGCCTCGGCCCGCTTCCAGCAGAACCTGGCGCGCCTGCAGCTGCTGCTGGCCAGCGGTTCCCTGTGAGGAGGACGGGTCATGAGACGTGGAGGATGGGTGTTGTGGGTCACCTTGGTGTGGGCCGCGGGGTGCGCGCGCCCCGCGCCCAGCCAACCCCCCCGGCCGGAGTCGGTGGTGGTGGAGGTAAAGGCGGTACAGCGCCGGACGCTGCAGGAGACCCTGGAGCCCGCCGGCAGCGTGCAGGCCACGGCCACCGCACACGTGGTGGCCAAGGTCCCGGGTCGGGTGGTGAGCGTGGGGGTGGACGAGGGGGATCGGGTGAGGGCTGGCCAGGTGGTGGTGCAGCTGGACCCGTCTGACCTGCAGGCACAGGTGCAGCAGGCGCAGGCTGCCGTGGAGGCGGCTCGGGCGCGGTGGGAGCAGGCGCGGGTGGCCGCGCAGCTGGCCGCGGACACCGCCCGGCACCAGGTGGCGCAGGCGCAGGCGGCGGTGGAGGCGGCCCGGGCCCAGGCCGCCTCCGCCCAGGCACAGGTCCAGGCCGCCTCCAGTGCCCGCGCCCGGGCGGAAGCGGACCTCCAGCGGGCCCAGCAGCTGTTCAGGGAAGGAGCTCTGCCCGCGCAGCAGGTGGACGCCGCGCGGGCGGCCGCGGAGGCCGCCCGCGCGCAGGAGGAGGCCGCACACGCGCAGTGGCAGGCCGCGCAGGAGCAGCTGCGGGTGGCACAGGCAGCCCTGCAGCTGGCCCGCACCGCCTCCCAGCAGGTGCCCATCCGGCAGCGGGACGTGGAGCAGGCGCAGGCGGCCTTCCGCCAAGCGGAGGCCGCTTTGCGGTGGGCCCAACTGCAGCTGGAACAGACGGCCCTGCGGGCTCCGCTTTCCGGCGTGGTGCTGGAGCGGCGGATCCAGCCTGGGGAGTACGCGGCACCCGGGGTGCCGCTGCTCGTGGTGGCGGAATTGGACACGGTGCGGGTACACCTGGCGGTGTCCGAGACGCAGGTGGCCGCCCTGCGGGTGGGCCAGCCCGTTCCGGTGACCGTGGACGCCCTGCCCGGGCGCGTGTTCCCCGGGCGCGTGGAGGGCTGGTCTCCGGCCGCAGACGCCAGGACCCGGAGCTTCCTGGTGAAGGTGCGGGTACCGAATCCGGACGGCTCCCTCCGGCCCGGCATGTTCGCCCGAGGGCGCATCGCGGTGCGCTCCCGGGTGGACGTCCCCGCAGTACCCGTGGACGCCCTGGTGTACGAGGCCGCGCGGGCCTTCGTGTTCGTGGTGGACTCCGGCGTGGCGCGTCGCCGGCCGGTGACCGTGGGGCTGGCCTCCGACGGGTGGGCGGAAGTCCGTGGGCTGGCACCGGGCACCCCCGTGGTGGTCTCCGGGCAGACCCTGTTGCGGGACGGCGACCGCGTCACCGTGGCACGGTGAGGGCCGCGCCGTGTGGCTGACCCGCCTTTCCCTCCGACGGCCCGTCCTGGTGCTCATGGCCTGGGTGGCCCTGGGCGTGGTGGGCCTGCGGCTGCTGGCCGGGATGCCCGTGGAGCTGCTGCCCAACATCGAGTTCCCCGTGGTCTCCGTCCTCACCGTGTACCCGGGTGCGGGCCCCCAGGAGGTGGAGAGCGCGGTCACCAAGCCCTTGGAGGACGCGGTGGGGACCGTGTCGGGGGTGCGGGAGATCCAGGCCAGCAGCCAGGAGGCGTTGTCCTTGGTGGTAGTGCAGTTCCACCTGGGCACGGACCTCAACGCTGCCACCGCCGCGGTCCGGGAAAAGGTGGACGCGGTACGGGCACAGCTGCCCCGGGAGGTGCAGGCACCCGTGGTGCAGCGCTTCAGCTTCTCCGCCTTCCCCATCCTTTCCCTGTCCCTGACGAGCCGCACCCGCTCGGCCCTGGAGCTGCGGGAGCTGGTGGACGACCGCGTCCGGAGCCGCTTGGAGCAGGTGCCGGGCGTGGCGAACGTGGAGGTGATCGGCGGGCAGGTGCGGGAGGTGCAGGTGGACGTGGACCGGGACCGCCTGCAGGCGTACGGGTTGACCCTTCCCCAGTTCACCGCGGCCCTGGCGCAGGAGAACCTGAACGTGCCCGCGGGCTCCTTGCGGGAAGGCGGCCGTCAGGTGTCCGTGCGCGCCCTGGGGGAGTTCCGCAGCGTGCAGGAGCTGGAACAGGTCCGCATCCCCCTGCCGGGGGGCGGATGGGTCCGGGTGGCGGACCTGGCGCGGGTCCGCGACGGCGCGGCAGAGCGGACCCAGCTGAGCCGGCTGAACGGACAGGAGAGCGTCACCCTCCTGGTCCGCAAGGCCGCGGACGCCAACACCATCGCGGTGGCGGAGGCGGTGAAGCGGGAGCTGGCCCGGCTGCGGGAGCGCTTCCCGGACCTTGAGGTGACGGTGGCGAACGACGCCTCCACCTTCACCCGGGAGGCGGTGAACGACGTGTTCCTGGCCTTGCTGCTGGGCGTGGTGCTGGCGTCTGCCATCGTGTTCCTGTTCCTGCACGACGCGGTGAACACCTTCATCGTGTTCCTGGCGATTCCCACCTCCCTGTTGGCGTCCTTCGTGGTCATCGCCAGTTTGGGCTTCACCCTGAACTTCTTCACCCTGTTGGGCCTGTCTTTGGCCATCGGGATTCTGGTGGACGACTCCATCGTGGTCCTGGAGAACATCCACCGGCACCTGGAGGGCGGGGAGCCGCCCGCGGAGGCGGCCTTCAACGGCCGCAGCGAGATCGGCCTGGCCGCGGTGGCCATCACCCTGGTGGACGTGGTGGTGTTCGTCCCCCTGGCGCTGTCCGGCGGGATCTTCGGCCAGCTCCTGCGCCCCTTCGGGCTCACGGTGGCCACGGTGACCCTGTTCAGCCTGTTCGCGGCCTTCACCCTCACGCCCATGTTGGCGGCCCGGTGGTTGCGCCGCCGCACGGGGCAGGAGACCTCCGGCGGGTTCGCCCGCCGGCTGTTCGCGCCCGTGGACCGCTTCTACAGCTGGCTGGACGCCCGGTACGAGGCGCTCCTGCGGTGGGCCCTGCGCCGGCGGGGGGTGGTGGTCCTGCTCGGGCTGGCCTCGGTGCTGGTGGCCTTCCCCCTGGCGGGCCGGCTGGGGTTCGAGTTCGTCCCCACGGTGGACCAGGGCGTCCTGTCCGTGCGGGTGGAGCTGCCCGCGGGCACGAGCCTGGCCCGCACCACGGAGGTGGCGGCGCGGGTGGAGCGGCAGCTGCGCCGCGTGCCGGAGGTGGAGGACGTGATCACCAACGTGGGCACCGCGGGACAGTTCGCGGAAACCGGCCCGCAGTACGCCAGCCTGCTCGTGCGGCTGCGGGAGCACCGCCGCCGCAGGGACGTGGACGTGTTGCGGGAGCTCCAGCAGAGCCCGGAGGCCACCCAGATCCCGGGGGCCCGGGTCACGTACTCCACCGCGCAGGTGGCGGGGCCGGTCCGGCCCGTGGAGATCCGGGTGCTGGGCGAAGACCTGGCCCTGCTGGCGCGCACCGCGGACCGCATCGCGGACCGGCTGCGCCAGGTGCCCGGAACCCGCGACGTGGACGTGAGCGTGCGCATCGGAAGGCCCGAGCTGCAGGTGCGGGTGGACCGGGACCGGGCGAGCACGTTGGGCTTCAGCACCGCGGTGGTGGCGGCGGCGCTGCGCACCGCGGTGGAGGGGAACACGGACCTCAAGCTCCGGCTGGACGGGGAGGAGGTACCCGTGCGGGTCCGGATGGTCCGCGGCGGCAGGCCCCTGCGGCCGTCCGACCTGCCCGACCTCCTGGTGGCCACCGTGGGGGGCCGGCCCGTGTACGTGCGGGACGTGGCCACGGTGGAGCCCGCGAGCGGCCCCACGCAGGTGGACCGCCGGAACCGGCTGCGGGTGGTCACCGTGTCCAGCAACCTGCAACCGGGGGCGTTCGCGGGCAACGTGAACCAGCTGGCCGCACAAGCCATCGCGGACATCCGTCCCCCCGGCGTGGTGGTGGAGTTCGGCGGGCAGGCGCAGCAGATCGCGGAGGCCGGGGGCACCTTCCTGTTCGCCCTGGTCCTGGGCGTGGTGCTCGTGTACATCCTGCTGGCCGCCCTGTTCGAGAGCACCTTCACGCCCCTCTCCATCATGCTGGCCCTGCCGCTGGCGTGGGTGGGAGGGATTTTGGCCCTGCTGGCCACGGGGAAGAGCCTGTCCCTGGTGAGCGCCATCGGCTTTATCCTGCTCACGGGGCTGGTGATGAAGAACTCCATCCTGTTGGTGGACTACACCAACACCCTGCGGGCCCGGGGTCTGGACCGGACCGAGGCGGTGCTGCGGGCGGGACCCACCCGGCTGCGGCCGGTGCTCATGACCACCCTGTCCGTGGTGCTCGGGAGCCTGCCCGTGGCGCTGGAGTTCGGAAAGGGCTCGGAGCTGCGGGCGCCCCTTGCCTGGGCGGTCATCGGCGGGCTGAGCTGGTCCACCCTGCTGACTTTGGTCGTCATCCCCGTGACCTACACCCTGCTGGACGACCTGCGGGCCTGGGTGGCGGGTCTGGCGCGGCGCAGGCCCGCACCCGTGGCGGAGGTGGTGGAGGAGGCAGGCCGGTGAAGCTGGTGGTGGTGGTCTACGAGGCCGGCGTGGACGACTCCGTGACGGACCTGCTCCGGCGTCTGGAGCTTCCGGGGTGGACGAAGCTGGAAGGAGCGGTGGGGTTCGGCCGCAAGGGGCTGCGGCTCGGTACAGCCATCTGGCCCGGCACGAACCACCTGCTCCTCCTGGTCCTGGAAGAACCGCAGGTGACGCGGCTTCTGGAAGCCCTGGAGGCCCTCAAACGGGAATACCTGCGGCCTCCGGCCGTGTTCGCCTTCGTGCAGCCCGTGGAAGCGGTGTGGTAGCGCGACGGTGGGGCGTTCTGATTGTGGCCGCGGGGGCTGCCGCGTTCGCGCTGTGGCCGCGCCCGTCAGGGCCGCGGGACCGCCTCGAGGCCAGCGGGACCATCGAGGCCACGCAGGTGGACGTGGCACCCAAGGTGCCAGGCCGCGTGCGCCGGGTTCTGGTCCGGGAAGGCGAGGCGGTGCGGGCGGGGCAGGTGGTGGTGGAGCTGGAGGCGGAGGAGCTGGACGCACAGCTCCACCAGGCCCAGGCGAGCCTCCGGGCGGCGGAGGTCCGGCTGGCCCAGGCGCAGACCGCCCTCCGCCTCCAGCAGGCGCAGTACCGGACCGCGGTGGCTCAGGCGCAAGCCCTCCTGCGGGCAGCCCGGGTGCGGGTGCCACAGGCCCGGGAAGCTACGGAGCTGCAGCGGTCCGTGGTGGCCGCGCAGGTGGAGCAGGCCCAGGCCCAGCTCCGGCAGGCCGCCTCCCAACGGGCGAGTGCGGAGGCCCACCTGCAGGCCGCGGCACGCAGCCTGGAAGCCACCCAAGCCCAGGTACACGCCGCGGAAGCCGCCGTGCGCGCCGCACAGGCGCAGCTGGCGGCAGCTCAGGCGCAGCTGGAGCGGGCCCGCTCCGACGCCGCCCGCGCGGAGGATCTGTACCGTGCGGGTGCCGTCGCCGCACAGCAGGTGGAGGCCGCCCGCGTGCAGCTGGCAAACGCGCAGGCCGCCGTGGAACAGGCGCGGGCCCAGGCAGAGGCGGCCCGGGCACAGCGGGAGGTTCTGTCCAGCCAGCTTCGCGCGGCCCAGGAACAGGTGGCCGCCGCGCGTGCCGCGGTGGAGCAGGCGGAGGCGGGGGAGGCGGCAGCCCGGGTGGCCTTGCAGGCAGCCCAGGCTGCCCGCCGCCAGGTGTTGATCCGTCGGCTGGAAGAGGAGGGCGCCCGTGCCCAGGTGGGCCAGGCGGAGGCCGGCCTGCGCGCCGCGGAGGCCGCCCAGGCCCTCGTCCGACAGCGCGCGCAGGAGGTGGAGGCCGCGCGGGCGGTGGTACGCCAGGCCCGGGCGGCGGTGCGTCTGGCGGAGGTGACCCGTTCGCAGGCGGTGCTGCGCGCGCCCATTTCCGGCGTGGTGCTGGCGCGGCTGGTGGAGGTAGGCGAGCTGGTGAGCCCGGGGTCCGGGGTCCTCACCCTGGCGGACCTGGACCGCCCGTACCTGCGGGTGTTCGTGCCGGAGGGGGACGTGGCGCGCGTGCGGCTGGGGCAGCCCGTGGAAGTGCGGGTGGACGCCTACCCGGGACGGCGTTTTTCGGGCCGGGTGGTGGAGGTGGCGGGCCGCGCGGAGTACACGCCCGGCAACGTCCAGACCCGGGAGGAGCGGGCCAAGTTGGTGTTCGCGGTACGGATCCTGGTGGAAAACCCCGGGTGGGTCCTGCGGCCCGGGCTGCCCGCGGACGCCACCTTCCGCGTGGAACCGTGACGCCCGCGGTGGTGTGTCGGGGTGTGGTGCGGGCCTTCGGCCCCCTCCGCGCGGTGGACGGGGTGGACCTGGAAGTCCGGCCGGGAGAGATCTTCGCCCTGGTGGGGCCGGACGGTGCGGGGAAGACCACCTTGATCCGGATGCTGTCCGGCGCCCTGGTGCCCACCGCGGGGGAGATCTGGGTTGCCGGGTTCCACGTGCCCCGGCAAGGAGAGGCGGTCCGCGAGCGCATCGGATACGTGCCCCAGCAGTCCAGCCTGTACGGTGACCTCACGGTGCTGGAGAACCTGCGGCTGTACGCGGAGCTGTACGGGGTTCCGGAGTTCCGCTTCCGGCCGCGGGCGGACCGCCTGCTGGCGGCCTTCGGCCTAGACGGGGCCCGGCACCGCCTGGCCGTGCACCTGTCGGGGGGCATGCGCCAGAAGCTTGCCCTCGCGTGTGCCCTGGTGCACGACCCGGTGGTCCTCCTGCTGGACGAACCCACCACGGGCGTGGACCCCCTTTCCCGCCGGCAGTTCTGGCGGACCCTGTACGAGCTGAACCGGCAGGGGATCACCGTCCTGCTGAGCACCACGTACATGGACGAGGCGGACCGCGCCTCCCGGGTGGGGTTGTTGTACCGGGGCAAGCTGCTGGCCTGCGACGACCCCGCCTCCCTGCGGGCGCGGCTGCCCGGCGCGGTGGCGGAGGTGCTGGCCGCCCCCCGCGCGGCTGCCAAGGACGTGCTCCGGGCCCACCCCTCGGTGCGCAGCCTGGACGTGTTCGGGGACCGGTTCCGCGTGCTCGTGGAGTCTGCGTCCTCCTTGCCCGCGGTCCGGCGGGCGCTGGAGGAAGCCAGAGTCACGGTGCGCGGCATGCGGGTGGTGCCCCCCACCCTCGAGGACGTGTTCGTGGCGTGGCTCCGGCCGTGACGGAGGTGGCGGTCCGCGCGGAAGACCTCACGCGGACCTTCGACGGTCTGGTGGCCGTGGACCACGTGTCCTTCGAGATCCCGCGGGGCCGGGTCTGGGGGTTCTTGGGCCCCAACGGGGCGGGGAAGTCCACCACCATCCGCATGCTGTGCGGGATCCTGAGCCCCACAGGGGGGACCGCCTGGGTGCTGGGACACGACGTCCGGCGGGAGGCGGAGACGATCCGGGCCCGCATCGGGTACATGACGCAGCGGTTCAGCCTGTGGCAAGACCTCACCGTGCAGGAGAACCTGCAGTTCTACGGCGGGGTGTACGGGCTGTGGGGGCCAGAGCTCCGACGGCGTGTGGAGGCGTGGCTGGAGGAGGTCGGCCTGGCGGAACGCCGGAACGACCTCGTGGCCGCGCTGCCCGCGGGGCTGCGCCAGCGCGTGAGCCTGGGATGCGCGGTGCTGCACCGGCCGGAGGTGCTGTTCTTGGACGAGCCCACGGCGGGCGTGGACCCCGTCTCCCGCCGCCTCTTCTGGGACCTCATCGACCGCTTCGCCGAAGCGGGGACCACGGTGATCGTCACCACCCACTACATGGACGAGGCGGAGCACTGCGACGAGCTCGCGCTCATCTACAACGGCCGGCTCATCGCCCAAGGCCCCCCGCGGGACATCCAGCGCGGCCCCATGCCAGGCGTGGTCCTGGAGGTCCGGGCGGGCCGGCTCATGGAGGCCCTTTCCGCCTGCGAGCGTCATCCCCTCGTCCGGGAAGCCGCCTTGTACGGGGCGGCCATCCACGTGGTGGTGGAGGACGCGGCGGTCGCCGCCCGGCTTTCGCGTGACCTGCGGGACTCCGGGGTTCCCGTGGAGTCCGTGAAGCCCGTGCTCCCCAGCCTGGAGGACGTGTTCGTGGCCCTGGTGGAGGCGGAAGGAGGATGAACGGAAGGCGGCTGGCCAGCGTCCTTCGGAAGGAGACCACGCAGCTGTTGCGGGACCGGAGGACCCTGGGCATCATGATCACCCTGCCCATCATCCAGCTCGTGCTGTACGGGTACTTGACCAGCGAGGTCCTCCACCAGCCCACCGCGGTGTGGGACTCGTGCGCGTGCGCCGAAAGCCGCGCCTGGGTGCGGGCCTTGGAGAACACCCGCTACTTCGCGGTACGGTGGTGGGTCCGGGACCTGCGGGAGTTGGAACGCCGCCTGGACGCGGGACAGGCGCGCGTGGGGGTGGTGGTCCCGCCGGACTACGGACGGCGGTTGCAGGCTGGGAAGACGGCCCAGGTGCTGCTGGTGGTGGACGCCTCGGACGCCGGCAGCGCCCGGGTGCTGCTGTCCGTGGCGAACGGTGTGGGGGCGCGCCTGTCCCAGGACCTCACGGTGCGGCTGCTCCAACGCCGCGGCCAGCGGCCAGTCCCGCAGCCCGTGGAGGTGCGGACCCGCGCCTGGTACAACCCGGACCTCCGCAGCCAGGTGTTCATCGTGCCGGGGATCCTGGGCGCCATCCTGCAGTTCACCACCACCTTCCTCACCATCGGGGTGATCGTGCGGGAGCGGGAGCTCGGGACCTTGGAGCAGCTGGTGGTGACGCCCCTCCGGCCCGCGGAACTCATGTTGGGCAAGATCCTGCCCCTGGTGGGCTTGGGCTACGTGAATCTGACCTTCATCCTGGTCCTGGCCTGGGCCTGGTTCGGGGTCGCTGCCAAGGGAAGCCTGGCCCTCCTGTACCTGCTCACCCTGGCCTTCTTCTTCTCCAGCCTGGGCTTGGGCACCCTCATCTCCACCGTGTCCCGCACCTTCACCCAGGCGGCCCAGCTGGCCCAGCTCATCCTCCTGCCCAGCATCCTGCTGTCGGGATTCCTGTTCCCCCGGGAGAGCCTGCCTCCCGCGCTGCAGTACGTGGGGCTGGCAATCCCCCTCACGTACTACGTCACCGTGGTGCGGGGGATCTTCGTGAAGGGGGTCGGGCTGGAATCCCTGTGGCCGCAGGTGCTGGCCTTGTTGGCGGTGGGGATTGTGGTGTTCGGGGCGGCGGTTGTACGGTTCCAGAAGAAGCTGGACTAGCCGGGAGGTGTCAGGTGGCGGACAAGGAGGTCGTGTTCACCGAGGACGCGCCGCGGGCCATCGGGCCCTACTCGCAGGCCGTCAAGGCGGGCGGGTTCGTGTTCGTGTCCGGCCAGATCGCCCTGGATCCAGGGACCGGCCAGCTCGTCCTCGGGGACGTCCGGCTGCAGACCCGACGGGCCCTGGAGAACCTGCGGGCCATCCTGGAGGCGGCGGGCTCCTCCCTGGATAAGGTGGTGCGCACCACCGTGTACCTGAAAGACCTGAACGACTTCAACGCCATGAACGAGGAGTACACCCTGTTCTTCCGGGACGCACGGCCCGCCCGGGTGACCGTGCAGGTGGCCAAGCTCCCCCGCGACGCCCTGGTGGAGATCGACGCCATCGCCCTGGCGTGAGAAGGCCTGCCCCGTGGCGCCCTCCCCATCGGCTCCACGCGGGACGCCTGGTCCTGCGCCGGCCCCGGTTGGAGGACGCGGAGGCCATCTTCGAAGCGTACGCCCGCGACGAGGAGGTGGTCCGCTACCTCACGTGGCGGCCCCACGGGGACGTGGAACAGACCCGGGCGTGGGTACAGCAGGCCTTGGAGGAGTGGGAGGCGGGCCGTACCTTTGCCTGGGTGGTCACCCGGCGGGGGGAAGACCGCCCCATCGGGATGCTGGAGCTGCGGCCGGACGGACACCGGGTGGAGCTGGGCTACGTGTTGGCGCGGCGGTACTGGAACCGGGGGTACATGACGGAGGCGGTCCAGACGGTGGTCAGCTGGCTGCTGGACCAGCCGGGAGTCCACCGGGTGTGGGCGGTGGTGGACGTGGACAACCGCGCCTCCGCCCGCGTGCTGGAGAAGGCGGGGATGCATTTCGAGGGAGTGCTCCGGCGGTGGTCCGTGCACCCCAACGTGAGCCCCAAACCCCGCGACTGTGCCTGCTACGCCGCGGTGCGGGACGACGACCCCACGGACGGCTGAACCCCACGAGTGCTACAATGGCCGGGGTTGGGGGGTCGTCTAGCGGTAGGACCCCGGACTTTGGATCCGGCGACCCAGGTTCGAATCCTGGCCCCCCAGCCAGCAGCCGCCCGCGGAGGCCCGGGCTGCGGCGCGGGGCCGGAGCCCGGAAGGCGGTGGCCTACCGGCCGCGCCGCCGGAGGACCTCCCGCAGCTGATCCGCGCGGTCTGCGGGGATGAGGTGGCGCAGCTGGCCGCCACGCACCAGCCCCACCCCCAGCACCTCCCCGCGGAAGGCGAGGGCCACGAACCCTCCGGGAGCGGAGGTGGGTACCGGCTGGCCGCCGAGCAGCTGGTCCCACTGCGCCAGCTCCAGCTCCACGCGGTGGCGCACGCGGCTTCCGAGCCACTGCACGAGCCAGCTGGTAGGCCGCTCTTCGCCCCGGCCCCACCGCGCGAAGGCGCGCAGCCCGCAGCCGGCCAGCTCCCACGCCCGGCTGCGCGTCCACTGAGCGGGGGGCCAGCGGGTGCAGGTGTGCAGCCACAGGTGCCGGCCAGCGCACAGCCAACGGAGGTCCGAAAGGTGCGAGGCGTCCACGCCCAGCTGGTCCGTTAGCACCCGGGTGGCGCGTGCCACACGCCGCGCGGCTTCCTCCTCGGACACCCGCGAAGAAGGGTGCACCAGGGGAGGGGGAGGGCTGTGGGCTGTCCCGGCACCGGAGCGCCGCAGCCGCACCACGAACAGCCCGCCGGAGTCCAGGTGGTGCGGGTACAGACGCCACGCGTGCCGCAGGCGCGGGTCGTACCGTCGCCCGGAGAACTCCGCAAGTCCGTCCGCGTGCGGGAGGGAGAACGGAAGGGGCTCCACGTCCAGGTCCGGGCAGCTGGCCAGCACCGCGTCCACCACCGCCTCGTTCTCCTCCGGTGCGAAGGTGCAGGTGGCGTACACCACCACCCCACCTGGCCGCACCAGCTGGGCCGCACGGCGCAGCAGCGCCTGTTGCAGCCGGCTCAACCGACGGCGGGTGGCCTCCGGCAGGTCCCGGAGCACCCGCGGGTCTTCCCGGAGGTTCCCTTCCGCCGAGCACGGCGCGTCCACCAGGACCGCGTCAAACCGGGCGCCCAGGGGGAAGTTGCGGGCGTCCGCACGGAAAGCGGCCACGTTCAGCCGCGCGGTGCGCTGCAGGTTGGAACCCAGGGCGCGCAGCCGGCGCTGGCTGGTGTCCACGGCCACCACGGTGGCGGCGGGCGCCAGCTCGGACAGGTGTGTGGTCTTCCCCCCCGGGGCGGCGCACAGGTCCAGCACCAGCCCCGCGTCCGCACCGTCCAACACGGCGTGGCCTACCACGGCCATCACGGACTCCTGGACGTACAGGTAGCCCAGCCAGTGCTCGAGGGTCTTGCCGATGGGGAAGGGTTCTTCCGCCACGCGGTACACGTGGGGCGGGAAGCCCACCGGCTCCAGCCCGAACCCCTGAGCCCGCAGGCGCTGGAGCAGCACCGCCTCCGGGATGCGGGAGGGGAACACGCGGACGGTCCGAGGTGCAGGCGTGCGGCAGGCGGCCTCACACCGCTCCCACTCCGGGAGGACTCCGCGGTAGCGCTGCCAGAGCATCAGGGGAAGCCGGCCAGCAGGGCGAGCAGGGACTGTTCCGCCTGGTGGTGGGGCTCGTAGCCGAGCTCCGCGCGGGCGCGGTCGATGCGGAAGTGGTGGGGCGCCAGCATGGCCCGCAGGTTGCCGGCCCTCAGGAACTCCACCCCCGCCGCGCCCGCCAGCTGGGCGGCCCAGCGGAGCGCCACCGCCGCGGGGCCCACCGCCCAGGCGGGAACGGGGATCTCCCGCACGCGCACACCCAACGCCCGTGCCCCGAGCCGCACCAGCTCCCGGACGGTCCGGCGCGCACCGTCCGTCACGTGGTACACCCGTCCTGCGGCCGCAGGCCGGAGGGCGGCCAGCACGTGCGCCTGCACCACGTCCTCCACGTGCACCAGGTCCAGGGGCGCCAAGCCCCCGCCCACCAAGGGGAACCACCCACCCCGCAGCACCCGCACCACGGTGGGGGTGAAGCGCCGGTCGCGGGGGCCGTAGATGAAGCACGGCCGCAGGGCCACGACCTCCACCCGTCCCTGGCCGTGGTACTGGAAGCAGGCCTCCTCTGCCAACGCCTTCGACTCGCCGTACGCGTTGCTGGGGCGGAGGGGGGCGGTCTCGTCCGCGCCGTCTGGAGCGGACTCCCCGTAGACGGCCACGGAACTGGTGAAGACCACGCGCCGCACGCCGGCTTCCACGGAGGCCCGGAGCACGTTCTCGGTCCCTCCCACGTTCACGTGGAGGATCCGCTCCCGGGCAGCCGCGCCGTCCAGCTCCGCGGCCACGTGGAAGACCACCTGGCAGCCGCGGCAGGCGGCGTGGAGGACGTCTACCTGGTCCAGGGTCCCCACCCGCGGTTCCACGCCCGCGGGCACCGCCCGGAGGTCGCGGCCAGGCCGGACCAGCCCCCGCACCTGCCACCCGTCCCGCACCAGACGTTCGGCCAGGTGGCTGCCCACGAACCCCGTCACACCCGTCACGAGGGCCCTCACGGGCTCCAGTTTAGGACAGACGCGGAGGGTTCAAGCTCCCGCCGCCGAACACCCACCGGGGATGCGGCTCCGGAAGGCGGCGGCGCAGCTGGTGGAGCGGGAACGGGTGTGCCGGGTGGCCACCGTAGACGCCCGGGGCCGGCCGCACGTGGTGCCCGTGTGCCACGTCTGGCGGAACGGACGCCTGTACTTCGCCGCGGACGCCGCCAGCCGGAAGGTCCGCCACCTGGAGGCCCACCCGCAGGTGGCGGTGGTGGTGGACGTGTACGTGGAGGACTGGGGCCGTCTGGCCGGGGTGCTCCTCCAGGGCACCGCGCGGCTGGTCCGGGGCGGCCCCGTGTTCCGCAAGGTCCGGGCGCAGCTGTACCGCAAGTACCCGCAGTACCCCGACATCGCGGCCATCGAGCCACCGGACACCGTCATCGTCGAGGTGACCCCCGCCCACGCGGCCTCCTGGGGCCTGGACTGAGCATGGTGGACGCGTCCACGGCCTCCCCACGGGTGCACCTCATCCCCCGCCCCCGGCTGTGGCCTTGCGGGGCCGCGGCGGCGGTGGTGCTGGCGCTGTACGCGGACGGGTGGGCGCACAACCACGGGATCCAGGACACCGGGTGGTGGGGGTGGTTCCCCTCCCGTCCCGGTCCCCCGCACTTTCCCGTGGGGCTGAGCCTGTGGCACCTGCCCTACCTGGGCGCGCTGGCGTGGGCGGGGCTGCTGGCTGCAGCGGAGCTGCGGGCGGGCGACCCACGAGGGCGGCAGACGGCCGGCTGGCGGTTGCTGGCAGTCCTCGCCGCGCTGGCAGGTTGGCTGGTCGGCACGGTGCTGCCCGCCGCCCGCACGCCAGGTGCAGCCTTCCTCCGGCTGGAGTCCCTGCCGGGCCTGGTGGGTCCCGCGGCCCTCCTGCAGGCGGGCGGGGTGGTGTACTTGGCTTGGCGGGTGGTGGCAGACGCGGCCGGAGGTTGGGTGCGGGCCGTGGGAGCGGGGCTGGTGCTGTCGGGCCTCGCGTTTTTGACCCAGTTCGCCCACCCCTATGTGGACCCGTGGCCGTCCGCGGGATTCCTGCGGACCGGGCTGCAGACGTACCGGTACGGGCTGTTCTACTTCGGGGAGTCCATGGGCGTCCTGAGCCTGCTGCTCCAGGGCTGCCTGGCGGCCGCGGTGCTGGTGGCGGTCCGGCGTACGGGCCCCCTGCCGCCCGGTGGCTGGACGGTGGCCTTCGGGGGCAACGGCGCACTGTTGGGGAGCCTGCGGGACCACTACGCCTTCGTCCCGGCGGCCCTGGTGGTGGGGCTGGTGGCGGACGCGTTAGCTGCCCGCGCCCGCGAAGGGCACCCACACGACATCCGGGTGCTGGCCAGCGGGGTCGCGGGCGTGTTCTGTGCGTCCACCATCTTCACGGTGGGGCAGATGGGCGCGGTGGACGTCCTGTACGGGACCGGCGGCGGGTTCGCCCTCCCTGAGGTGTGGGGACTGGGCTGGTCGGTGCAGCTGTGGTTGGGCACCAGTCTGCTGGCAGGGGCGGGCGGATGGTTGGTGGCCGCCCTGGCGGAGGGCGGCAGGTGACGGAAGGCCCATGGCCTGGTACTGGGAAGGCCTAGTCGTCCTCGCCCTGGTCCTCCTCAACGGCCTGTTCGCCGCGGCGGAGATGAGCCTGGTCACGGCCAGGCCGGCGTTGCTGGAGCGGAGGAAGCGCGCGGGAGACCGGGGCGCGGCGGCCGCGCTGCGGCTGGTGGCCCACCGAGACCGCTTCCTCGCCGCGGTGCAGGTGGGCATCACGCTGGTGGGGACCCTGGCCGGGGTGTACTCCGGGGTGCGGCTGGCGGAACCCTTGGCCCAGGCCCTGCGGGGCTGGCCCGGACTTTCCCCCTACGCGGGCTCCCTGGCCGTGGGCCTGGTGGTGGTGGCCATCACCTTCGCCTCGCTGGTCCTCGGAGAGCTGGTTCCCAAGCGCCTGGCCCTGGCTCGGTCGGAGGACCTGGCGGCACGCTTGGCCCCGGCCATGGACGTGTTCGCGCGGGGGGTGGCTCCCCTGGTGTTCTTGCTGGCGTCCGCGGTCCACGCGGCCCTGTGGCTCGCGGGCCAGCGGGGAGCAGCGGCCCGCAGGCTCACCGTGGAGGAGTTCGGCAGCCTGGTGGAGGAAGGGCTGCGGGCGGGGCTCATCGAGGAGAAGGGCGCGCGGGTCCTGGAAGGGGTGCTCAAGGCCACAGGCCGCGTGGTGTCGGAGGTCATGACCCCGCGCACGGAGCTGGTGGCGGTGCCCGTGGAGGCCAGGGTGGAGGAGGCCATCGCCCGGATCCGCGCCACCACCTACTCCCGGTTTCCCGTGTACCGCGGGGACCTGGACCACATCGTGGGGGTGCTGTTCGCCCGGGACCTGGTCGGCGCGGACCCGGATGTGCCCGTGGAACGGCTGATGCGTCCGGTGCTGGCCATCCCGGAGACCGTGCGCGTGTTGGAGGCCTTGCGGCGGTTCCAGGAGCAGGGGCAGCACGCGGCGGTGGTGTTGGACGAGTTCGGGGGCACCGCCGGCTGGGTGACCTTGGAGGACCTGCTGGAGGAGCTGGTGGGGGAGATCCCCTCGGAGCACGGCGAGGAGGAGCCTGGGGTGGTGGTCCGGCCCGACGGGTCCCTGCTGGTGGACGGTAGGCTGCCCCTGCACCAGTTCCTGGAACACCTGGGTCTGCGGGAGGAGGACGTAGCGGTGCAGGAGGCCGCCACCGCCGCGGGGCTGGTTCTCCAGCTGTTGGGGCGGATTCCGTCTGTGGGGGACCGTGTGGAGGTCTGCGGCTACGCCATTGAGGTGGTGGACCTGGACGGTCCCCGTGTGGACAAGCTGCTGGTCAGCCGGCTGCCCGGAGCCCCCGGGCCGCCTCGCGGGGACCGGGAGGACGGTTAGAGGGCGAAGGGAGGTGACCATGGATCCCAAGGAGGTGCTGCGGTTCGCGCTTGCTGGGACCCACGCGCGGGTGCTGCGGTGCGTGGAAGACGTGTCGGAGGAGGAGGCACAACGGGCGATCCACGGGCTCTCCCCGCTGGTGTGGCAGGTGGGCCACCTGGCGTACGCGGAGGCGGGCCTCCTGCGACGGGCGGGCCGGGCCGCCCCGGTGCCGGAGGAGTACGCGTCCCTGTTCGGCCCGGGCACGGGCGGCGAAAGCCGCTACCCGCCCCTGGCCGAGGTGCGGGCGGCGTTCGGCGTGGCGCACGGAGGGCTCCTGCAGCTGCTGGACTCCGCCGCGCTGGAGGACGCCGTGGAAGCGCCGTACTGCCACAACGTGGGCGAGCTGCTGGCGTTTGCCGCCTACCACCGCGGGTACCACGTGGGGAAGATGACCACCCTGCGGGCGCTGATGGGGAAGCCACGCCTGTTCGGGTAGACGGCGCGGAGCGGGGCCGGAGGCTGCAGGCGGCTTACAGCAGGCCAGTTAGCGGCACGCCCAGCAGCGTGTACGCGGCCCCCATGAACAGCCCGGCCAGCAGCCGGTCCTCCTCCGGCACCTGGAGCAGGTGCAGGGACAGGTGGGTGAGGGAGGTACTCCAGGCCACCAACAGGGCAGCCGCGTACACCAAGGAGGGCATCCGGTGACCTCCACCTCAGGGTTCTATGGCACCGGATGCTAGCACAATCCGTGCCACGGGTCCACCGGAAAGGAAAAAGCCGCCCGGGTCCGGGACCCGGGCGGCGCAGGACGCGCGGTTACTTGGTGGCTGCTTCCTTGGGCAGCACGCCGAAGGCCAGCCACGCGGACAGCACCACCGCGATGGCGCCCCCGATGAGGGACGTCCACATGGCAGCCGGATCCTGTGTGAACATCAGGACCCAGGGGCTGATCACGAACCAGATGCCCACCAGGCCGTTCACGTACTGGATCCACACCTTCCGGCGTGCGTCCTCATTGCTCGCCGCCCACGCGCCGAGAATCAGGAGGATGAGACCGCCCACGATGCTGGTGCTCGTCCGCCCCGCGTCCGCGGAGTAGCCGAGCACGAACGGCGACAGCACGAACCACACGCCCACCAGGGCGTTTACCCAGTTCGCCCACACCATCCGTCCTCACCTCCTTTCCGGGCAGGTTGTGGAGGCTTTCCGCCTCCACTTCCACGCATAGCACGCCCGCGGCCGTTGTCAAGGGAAACGCTTTGACGCGGGGTCTTCGGAGGGGGCGAACCGGGTGGCCACGTAGGCCTCCAGGAGGGCGCAGAACTCCTGCACCAGGCCGTCCCCGCGGAGGGTGGTGACAAGACGGCCGTCCACGTACACGGGGGCGCGCGGTTCCTCGAAGGTGCCGGGCAGGCTGATCCCCACGTGGGCGTGGCGGCTTTCTCCCGGCCCGTTCACCACGCACCCCATCACCGCCACCCGCAGCGCCTCCACGCCCGGGTAGTGCTGCTTCCACTCGGGCATGCGGGTGTGGATGTAGTCCTGCACCTGTTGGGCCATTTCCTGGAAAAAGGTGCTGCTGGTCCGGCCGCAGCCCGGGCAGGCGCTCACCTGCGGGAAGAAGGTCCGGATCTCCAGGCTCTGGAGGATCTGCTGCGCCACCCGGACCTCCTCCGTCCGGTCGCCCCCAGGGGGCGGGGTGAGGGACACCCGCACGGTGTCCCCGATGCCCTCGTGCAGCAGCACCGCCAAAGCCGCGGTGGAGGCCACGACGCCCTTGATCCCCATCCCCGCCTCCGTGAGGCCCAGGTGCAAGGGGTAGTCACACCGCTGCGCCAACGCCCGGTACACCTCGATGAGGTCCGGCGGCTGGCTGGTCTTCGCGCTTAGCACGATGCGGTCGTGCGGGAGGCCGAAGGACTCCGCCAGGCGGGCAGACCGGAGGGCGCTTTCCACCAGGGCCAGGCGGGTCACCTCCCGGGCGCTGAGGGGTTCCGGGCGGCGGGCGTTCTCCTCCATGAGCTCCGTGAGCAGGGCAGGGTCCAAGGAGCCCCAGTTCACCCCGATGCGCACCGGCTTGCCCCAGCGCACCGCCACCTCCACGATGGTCCGGAAGTTCTCGTCGTGCCCCCGCGGCCCCACGTTGCCGGGGTTGATGCGGTACTTGTCCAGCGCGCGGGCGCAGGCGGGGTAGCGGGTGAGGAGCAGGTGGCCGTTGTAGTGGAAGTCGCCCACCACGGGCACGGACACCCCTCGGGCCCGCAGCCGGTCCACGATGTGCGGGACCGCCCGGGCGGCCTCCTCACTGTTCACGGTGATCCGCACGAGCTCGCTGCCGGCCTCCGCCAGCTGGCGGACCTGGCGGACCGTGGCCTCCACGTCCCCGGTGTCCGTGTTGGTCATGGACTGCACCGCCACAGGGGCTCCCCCGCCCACGGTGACGGAGCCGATGCGCACGGGGACCGTGCGGCGACGGGGCTTGGACAACAGCTGCATCGACCCTCCCGGCTTGCCCCTCCGAGCATACCACCGGGAGGCCAGAAAAGCGCCAGCGGACCGCTTGCTCCAGGTTAGGCCGGGTTACTCCTTGCGGAGCACCTCCTCCCATCCCGGTGCCGCGCTTCCGCTGGCGAACCCACCCTACCACGCCCGCCCGCGATTGGCAATCCGGAAACTCCGTGCGCGAAACGTAGGTTTGTCTGCCCGGAGGGGGTATGCTGGACTCGGCGACGGCTGTCGGAGGAGGTGGGGATGGCGCGCATCGTGGTCCTGGGAGGGGGGTTCGGCGGGCTCAGTGCGGCCGCGGCCCTGCGGCCGGCGGCAGAGGCGGGACACGAGGTGGTGGTGGTGGACCGGCGGGACCGGTTCTTCCTGGGGCTGCGGAAGCTGTGGGTGCTCGTGGGCTCCGCGGACCTCGCTTCCGGCAGCCGCCCCCTGACGGGCCTGGCCCGGCACGGGGCGCGGTGGCTGCAGGACGAGGTGGTGGGGGTGGACGTGCAGGCCCGGAAGGTCCGGACGCGGACCGCGGAGCTCCGGTACGACTACCTGGTGGTCGCCCTGGGCGCGCAGCCGAGGGCGGACCTGGTCCCGGGAGCCGCCTGGGCGGTGAACCTGTACGACGCGGAGGAGGTGAGCCGGCGGGCGGCGGAAGTGCAGGCGGTGCGGGGGGGCCGGGTGGCGGTGGGCATCCTGGGCCTGCCGTACAAGTGCCCGCCCGCCCCGTATGAGGCGGCCATGTTGCTGGACGAGTTCTTCCGCCGGAACGGGGTGCGGGACCGGGTGGAGCTGGTGGCCTTCACCCCGCAGCCCAGCTCCCTTCCCGCCGCGGGCCCTGCGGGCTGCGCGGCGGTAGAAGCCCAGCTGGCGGCGAAGGACATCCGGTTTGAGCCGAACCGCAAGACGGTCGCCGTCGAGCCCGGCCGCGTGGTGTTCGACCGCGGGGAACTGCCCTGCCACCTGCTGCTGGCGGTACCACCCCACCGGGTGCCCGCGGTGCTGGTGGAAAGCGGCCTGGCGGAGGACGGGTGGGTGCGGGTGGACCCCCGCACGCTGCGGACCCGGCACGAGCGGGTGTTTGCGGTGGGCGACGCGGTGGAGATCCCCATGGCGAACGGGATGCCCCTGCCGAAGGCGGGCGTGTTCGCGGAAGCACAGGCGCAGGTGGCGGCCTCGTGGATTCTGCACGACCTGGGCTTGGGGCGGCCCGCGGAGTTTGACGGCTACGGGTACTGCTTCGTGGAGGTGGGCGGGCAGCAGGCGGCCAAGGTGGTGGGGCACTTCCTGGCGCACCCGGGCCCCCAGGTGCACGTCTCCGAGCCCACCCACGCCGCGTGGGAGGAAAAGCTCGCCTTCGAGCGGCAGCGGCTTTCCGCGTGGCTGTAAGGACCCTGCGGTGCGCGCTGTGCTGGTCCGGGGGGAAAGACTCCACCCTGGCCCTGTACCGCCTCCGGCAGGACGGGGTGGCCGTGGAGTGGCTGTTGAACCTGTTTGAGGCGAGCTCCGGCAGAGTCCGGTTCCACGGGGTCCGGGCAGAGCTGGTGCAGGCGCAGGCCCGCGCCCTCGGGGTGGAGCTGGTCCAGCGGCCTGTGGGGCCGGACGGGTTCGAGGCCGCGTTCCGCGCGGCCTTGGCGGAGCTGAAGCATGCCGGCTGTAGCGCCGTGGCGTTCGGCAACGTGCACCTGGAGGACGTGCGGGCGTGGTACGAGGACCGGGTGCGGGCCGCACAGCTGGCGCACGTAGAGCCCCTGTGGGGCACCCCGCCGGGTGCCGTGGTGCGGGAGTTCTTGGCAAAAGGGTTCCGGGCCGTGGTGGCCTCCGTGGACCTGTCCCGCGGGCGGCCCGAGTGGGTCGGCAAGTCCCTGGACGAGGAACTCCTCCGGGCGGTGGAGGCTTCTGGGGCCGACCCGTGCGGGGAGCACGGCGAGTACCACACCTTCGCGTTCTGCGGGCCCTTGTTTGCCCGGCCCGTGCGGTTTCGGGTGGCCGGCGTCCTGGAACGGGACGGCCACCGGTTCGCCGACCTGGTGCTGGAGCAGGTCCCGTGAAGCCTGGGTTGGTGCCAGGGACCGCGGCCCGGCTGGAGGTGGTGGTGGACGAGTCCATGGTGGCGCGGTTCGACCGCCTGGGCCTGGTGCACCCCGTCTACGCCACGTGGGCGGTGGTCCGACATATGGAGGAGGCCAGCCGCATGCTGCTGCTGCCCTACCTGGAACCGCACGAGGACGCGGTGGGCTGGGCGGTGGAGGTGGTGCACCTGGCACCGACTCCGGTGGGCATGCGGGTACAGGTGGAGGCCACCCTGGAGGCGGTGGAGGGGCGGCGGGTGCGGTGCAGGGTGGAAGCGTGCAACGAGCGGGAGAAGGTGGCGGAGGGGACCCACGTGCAGGTGGTGGTCCCGCGCGGCTGGCTGCGGGACCGCCTGCGGCAGGGGGGATCGCCACACCCTGGCCGTCAGGCGACCGGCGCGTAGCGGGCCAGCAGCTCGCCCCGGTACTCCCGCAGCTCCCGCAGCTCCAGCCGGATGGGGACCTCCACCGGTCCGGAGAGGATCCGGCCCGCCTGGCCGCCCACCACCAGGGGCGAGATGGTGAGGAACAGCTCGTCCACCAGCTGGTCTCGGAACAGCTGTGCGTTCAAGGTGGGACCTCCCTCGCACAGGACCCACCGGACGCCTTGTGCCCGGAGCCGCCGGAGGGCTTCCGCCAGGTCCACCTGGCCCGCCCCACACGGCACCACTTCTGCCACCCGCCGGAGCCGCTCCACCTGCTGCGGGGGTGCCTGGTCCGTGGTGAGGACCAGCGGCCGGTGCTGCGGGTGGGAGAACAGCTTGGCTGCAGGGTCTAGCTCCAGCCGGCGGGAGACCACCGCCAGCCGGGGGACCGGCGCCAGCCCCCGCTGTCGCCGGCGCAGCTGCCCGTCCGGGCCGGGGTCCGGCGGCCCGTAGCGTTCCGCGCGGACCGTACCCGCGCCCACCAGCACCACGTCGCAGGCCTCCCGCAGGCGGCGGAAGGCCAGCCGGTCTGCGGGGCTGCCCATCCCGAGGGTCCGCCCGCCCACGTGGGCCGCACCGTCCGCGGTGGCCACCATGTTCACGTACACGTAGGGCCGGTCTTCCCGTTGCGGGAAAACCAGGCCGCCGTACAGCTCGTCCAGCGGCTCCTCGCGGGCGTGCGGGAGGAGTACCCGTACGGCTTCCACTCCGCGCCTCCTGTGGCTGGCTGTTCGGCCCGTGCGGGGTGGAATCCTTGACAGGGGGGCGGTGCCATCGAGGATAATGCGGCCGCGATGACGAGCGGCAGTTCAGGTAGGCTGCTGGTACCCCGTCCCTCGCCTGCCTGGGGGACCCCCGGCGCGACCTAGCCGGCCGCCCCGGCGCCCTCCGGCGGAGGGGGCGACCGGAGGCGAGCCGTGGTGACCGCCATCCTCGACCCAGAAAACGTCGGCGTCGAGCAGCTGCGGGCCCTGTCCCCGCAGGAGCTCGCGGACTTCCTGTTGGGACTCCCCGCCCCCGCCCTCGCACAGCTGGTGGCCCGCCTGGGTCAGGACGCGGTGGCGGAGCTGGTGGCGGAGCTGGACTCCCACGACGCCGCACGCCTGTTGTTGAAGCTCAGCCGCCCGCAGGCCGCGGACGTCCTGGAGGAGATGCCCCCGGACGACGCCGCGGACGTGCTGGAGGAGCTGGCCCCGCAGGAGGTGGCCACCCTCCTCACCGAGATGGAAAAGGACCGTGCCACTGCCCTCAAGGGGTTGCTGGCCTACCCGGAGGGGACCGCGGGCAGCCTGATGACCCCGGAGTGCATCACGGTCCGGCCGGACCTCACCGCGCAGGAGGCCCTGGCGGTGATCCGCCGGGCCGCGGAGGACGCGGAGACGGTCCACTACGTGTACGTCACCGACCCGGACACCCAGAGGCTGCTGGGTGTGCTGTCCCTGTACCGGCTGGTGTTCAGCCGCCCGGACACCCTGGTGCGGGACCTGATGACGCGGGACGTGGTCAAGATCCGGGCGGACGCGCCCCAGGAGGAGGCTGCGCGGCTCGTGCAGCGCTACGACTTCGTGTCGCTCCCCGTGGTGGACCACCAGGACCGTCTGCTGGGCATCATCACCGTGGACGACGTCCTGGACGTCCTGCAGGAGGAGTTCACGGAGGACTACGCGCGCCTGGTGGGCGCGGACGCGGAGGCCATGGCGCGGCGGTCCCCGCTGCAGGCGGCCCGGCTGCGGCTGCCGTGGCTGCTGGTGACCCTGGCGGTGGAGCTGGGCGCGGGGTTCGTGATCTCCCGGTTCGACGAGGTCCTCACCCGGGTGATCCTGCTGGCGTCGTTTATGCCCATCATCTCCGCCATCTCCGGCAACGTGGGGCTGCAGGCGGCGGCCATCGTGGTCCGGGGACTGGACACCGGACACGTGACCTTGAAGGGCTGGTGGGCCGCGGTCCGCAAGGAGCTCGCCACCGCGGCGGCGATGGCGGGCGTGGTAGGCTCCCTCTTGGGCGGCATCGGCGTGGCCTGGTCGGGCAAGATGTCCTTCGGGCTGGTGATCGGAGTCGCGCAGGTGGCCGCCATGCTCACCGCGGGCCTGATGGGCACGCTGTTCCCCCTGGTGTCCAAGCGGCTGGGGTTTGACCCTGCCACCACCGCGGGCCCCTTCGAGACGGCGTTCCAGGACGTGGTGGGGTTTGCGGTGTTCTTGTGGCTGGCCTCGCGGCTGCTGCACTTCTTGGTGTAGAAGCGGCCGTGCGGTGACAAGGCAGGCGGGGAGGGTCGGGTGCCCGTCTACAAGGCGGAGGGGGTGGTCCTGGGCCGGCGCAACCTGGGCGAGGCGGACCGGGTGCTCACGTTGTTCACCCGGGAGTTCGGCCGGCTGCAGGCCAAGGCGAGGGCGGTCCGGAAGACCACCAGCCGCTTGGCGGGCCGGCTGGAACCCTTCACCCACGCCCGGTTCCTCCTGGCCCGGGGCCGGTCCGTGGACGTGGTAGCGCAGGTGGAGGTGGTGGCGGGGCACGCGGCCCTGCGGGAGGACCTGCGCCGGCTCAGCTACGCGTGGCTGGTGGCGGAGCTGACCACCCACCTGGTCCCCGAGGCGGAGCCGCACCCCGAGGTGTTCGGGCTCCTGTTGGCGGCTCTGCGGCTGCTGGAGGACTCCGACCCCGCGGCGTCCACCGCGTGGTACGGGCTGCAGCTGTTTCGTTCCTTGGGGTACGCCCCGGCCACCCACCGGTGCCCGGGCTGCGGCCGCCCGGCTTCCAGAGACCGGTGGAGCCCCCTGCTGGGCGGGTTCTGCTGCGTCCGGTGCGCGGCGGAAGACCCCCGCGGGGCCCGGTTGACCGCAAAGGCCGCAGGGCTGGTGCACTTCTTGCTGCGCGGGTCCGCGGAGGAGGCGAGCGAGCTCCGGGTGTCCCCTTCTGCCGCGCAGGAGCTGGTGGGTGCGGTGGTGGCGTACGCGGAGGCGCGGGCGGACCGCCCGCTCCGGGCGGCGCGGGTGGCGCAGCTGCTCGGGGGGCCGTGATGGGGGCGGCTTCCAGGAGACCGGGCGGCGGCGTCGAACCAACACGGCAGGAGGTGCGCGCATGGAGGTGGACCTGGAGCAGGCGAAGCGGGCGCTGGCGGTGGTGGCAGAGGCGCTCAGCCAGTGTCGGGGCGTGATCCGGCAGGACCGCAGCGGGATGCTGCGCATCCGCACGGAGGAGAAGACCATCGAGCTGCCGGTCCTGTGGGCTGCGGCGGGGTTGGTGGCCTTCGCGGTGGCCTCCGTGCTGGCCAGCTGGCCGACCGGCAAGCCCCGGGAAGAGGAACCCCTGGGGATCGGCTGAGGCCGTTTGCGGACCCCGCCCCCGGTCCGGTACAGTCAGGGTCCGAGGGACAGGCGAGGACGGTGAGGCGCGGAAGAGGGGCCGTCTAGCGAGCCCGGGGCAGGTGGGACCGGGTCGGCCCGCTGCCGCGTGGCGCACCGGAGCTGGAAGCTTCAAGCCGGCGCGTAGAGCTTCCCGGCGGCCCCCCGTGAGCGGGGCGCAGAGGGCCGGGCCGAAAGGCCCGGAACCAGGGTGGGACCGCGGAGATCCTCCGTCCCTGGGCGGAGGGTCTCTTTCCTTGTGGAGGGACGGTGCTGTTCCAAGAGCTCGTCTTGGCTTTGGACCGTTTCTGGGCGGACCACGGCTGCGTGCTCCAGCAGCCCTACGACGTGGAGGTGGGTGCGGGCACCAAGCACCCCGCCACCTTCCTCCGGGCCCTGGGGCCGGAGCCCTGGAGGGTGGCGTACGTGCAGTTCTCCCGGCGGCCGCAGGACGCCCGCTACGGCGACAACCCCAACCGCCTGGGCGGCTACTACCAGTACCAGGTGCTCCTCAAACCCTCCCCGGACGACGTGCAGGAGGTGTACCTGCGCAGCCTGGAGCACCTGGGGGTGGACTTGCGCCGCCACGACGTGCGGTTCGTGGAGGACGACTGGGAGGACGCCAGCCTCGGCGCGTGGGGCGTGGGGTGGGAGGTGTGGTTGGACGGGATGGAGATCACGCAGTTCACGTACTTCCAGCAGTGCGGCGGGCTGGACTGCCGGCCCGTGTGCGCGGAGATCACGTACGGGCTGGAGCGGCTGTGCATGTACCTCCAGCGCAAGAGCAGCGTGTTCGAGCTGGAGTGGGCACCCGGGGTGACCTACGGGGAGCTGCGGCACCGGGAGGAGGTGGAGAGCAGCCGCTACGGGTTCGAGGTGGCGGAGGTGGCCCGGCTGCGCCTGCTGTTTGAGGCCTGCGAGCAGGAGGCGGCGGTGGCGTTGCAGGCGGGGCTGGTGTGGCCGGCCCACGACTACGTCCTGAAGTGCTCGCACCTGTTCAACCTCCTGGACGCCCGCGGCGCCCTGAGCGTGAGCGAGCGGGCGTCCTTGATCGGCCGGTGCCGGCGGCTGGCGCGCCAGGTGGCGGAGGCGTACGTACGCCAGCGGGAGGAGATGGGGTTCCCCCTGCTGCGGGAGGCGGCCCGTGCCTGACCTGTTGCTGGAGGTGGGGACCGAGGAACTGCCCGCGCGGTTCGTGGAACCCGCCCGGGCCCAGCTGGAGGCGGTGCTGGGAGAGGAGCTCCGCCGGCACCGGCTGCCCGCCCGGGCGCTGCGCACCTGGGCCACGCCCAGGCGCCTGGCGGTCCTGGCAAGCGGCGTGCCCGCCAGGCAGCCGGACGCGGAGCAGGAGGTACGGGGCCCTGCCGCCGCCGCAGCCTTCGACCCCCAGGGGCGTCCCACCGCGGCGGCCGTGGGCTTTGCCCGCAGCCAGGGAGTGCCCGTGGAGAGCCTCCACCGCAAGCGGACTCCCACAGGCGAGTACGTGTTCGCGCGGAAGGTGGTGGCCGGCCGGCCCGCCCGGGAGGTGTTGGGCGAGCTGCTGCCCCAGGTGATCGGCTCCCTGAGCTTCCCCAAGACCATGCGGTGGGCGCACTACGACCTGCGGTTCGCGCGGCCGGTGCGGTGGGTGGTGGCGCTGCTGGACGAGGAGGTGGTGCCCTTCGAACTGGCGGGAACCCGTGCGGGGCGGGCCACGTACGGCCACCGCCAGCTGAGTCCGGGGCCCCACGAGCTCCGGACGCCCGCGGACTACGAGGAGGTCCTCCGGCGTGCCTACGTGCTGGCCGACCGCGTGGCGCGCCGGACGGAGGTGGTGCGGCAGGTGCAGGCCTGCGCCCGGGAGGTGGGCCGCCCGGAGCTCCCGGACGAGCTGGTGGACGAGGTCACGGACCTGGTGGAGTGGCCCACGGCGTTTTTGGGGCGGTTTGACCCCCGGTTCGTAGCCGGCGACCATGCCCTCCCGGACCCGGTCCTGGTCACCGTGATGCGGCACCACCAGCGGTACTTCCCCATCCGCGGGCCGGACGGACGGTTGGTGCCGAGCTTCGTGGGCGTGCGGAACGGGGACACCGAGGGCCTGGAGGTGGTCCGGGAAGGCAACGAGTGGGTCCTGCAGGCGCGCCTAGTGGACGCCGCCTTCTTCTACCAGGAGGACCGCAAGCGCCGCCTGCGGGACTGGGCAGGGCGCCTGGCGGCCATCGCCTACCACGAACGCTTGGGATCCATGCAGGAGAAAGTGGACCGGTTGGTGCGCCTGTGCCGCTGGCTGGCGGAAGCTGCCGGCCTGGACCCCGCTCAGGCATCCCTGCTGGACAGGGCCGCCCGGCTGTGCAAGGCGGACCTGGCCACCCACCTGGTGGGCGAGTTCCCCGAGCTGCAGGGGGTGGTGGGGTCCATCTACGCGCGTCTGGACGGCGAGGCCCCGGAGGTCTGCGAAGCCATCGAGGAGCACTACCGCCCACGGGCAGCGGGAGAGGGGCCTCCCCGTTCCCCCCTGGGTGCCCTGCTGGCAGCGGCAGACCGGGCGGACGCGGTGGCCGGGTTTGTGGGAGCGGGGATGGTCCCCACCGGCTCGTCGGACCCGTACGGGCTGCGGCGCGCCGCCTGGGGGCTGCTGGAGGCCCTGCATGCCCTCCGGGAGCGGGCGCCCGTACCCCTGGGTGGGCTCATGGAGCAGGCGGTGCGGGGCTACGGGGACCGGCCGGACTTCGAGGGTGCCGGGGAGCGGGTGGCGGCCTTCCTGACCGACCGGGTCCGGGCGTACTGCTTGGAGCGCGGCCTGGGCCACGACGTGGTGGACGCGGTCCTGGCCCTGTGGCCCAGGCAGGTGCCCGACTTCCTGGACGCCCTCCGGCGCGGGGAGGCCCTTCAGCAGTTCCGGAAGGGGCCGGAGTTCTGGGCGGCGTACGAGGCCTTCGACCGCGCCTACCGCATCTGGGACAAACACACCCGCACCTCCGCGTCCGCCCTCGAGCACCCCGCGGAGCGGGCGCTGGACCAGGCCGTAAGAGACCTCCGGGAAACGGTGCCGGGCCTGGTGGCTTCGGGGGACTACGGGCAGGCGCTCGTGGCCCTGGCACGGCTTCAGGCGCCCGTGGCCGACCTGTTCGAGGCGGTGCTGGTGAACGACCCGGACCCCGAGGTGCGGGCCCGCCGGCACGCCCTGCTGAGCCGGGTGGTGGACCTGTTCTGGGAGGTGGCGCACCTGGAGCACCTGGTGGTGACCCGGGAGGGCTGAGGTGGCGGACCTGAGCCGGATCCGGGAGCGCATCGAGGAGGAGGAGGCGCGCAGGCTGGCCCCGCATGCGGCCCTGGCCAAACACTCCCGGGGCCGGGAGGAGCCGGAGCCGGAGGACGACCTGCGGACCTGCTACCAGCGGGACCGGGACCGGATCGTGCACAGCAAGGCCTTCCGACGGCTCAAGCACAAGACGCAGGTGTTCTTGTCCCCGGAAGGCGACCACTACCGCACGCGCCTCACCCACACGGTGGAAGTGAGCCAGATCGCCCGCACCATCGCCCGGGCCCTGCGGCTCAACGAGGACCTCACGGAGGCCATCGTGCTGGCCCACGACCTGGGCCACCCCCCCTTCGGGCACGCGGGGGAGGAGGCCCTGGACCAGGCCATGGCCGCCTGGGGGGGCTTCCGCCACCCGGAGCAGAGTCTGCGGGTGGTGCGGTTGCTGGAACGCCGCCGGCGGTCGGACGGCACCGTTCAGTGGGGCCTGAACCTCACCTGGGAGGTGCGGGACGGCATCGGCGCCCACAGCAAGGGCCGGGCGGATTTGGGCCCGGAGGACACAGGCCTCCCCCACACCCTGGAGGGCCAGGTGGCGCGCCTGGCGGACCGCATCGCCTACGTGCACCACGACACCGACGACGCGGTGCGCGCGGGCCTTTTGCGGGAGGAGGACATCCCCCCCGCGGTGCGGGAGGTCCTGGGGCCCACCCGGGGCCGGTGGCTGGACACCCTGGTGCGGGACGTGGTCGCCACGAGCGAGGACCAGCCGCGCATCCGCATGAGCGAGCCGGTGCGGGAGGCCCTGAACCACCTGAAGGAGTTCCTGTTCGAGCGGGTGTATCTGAATCCCCAGGCCAAGGGCGAGGAGCCGCGGGCAAAGCGTCTCCTGCGGATGCTGTTCGACTACTACATGGACCACCCGGAGGAGGTCCCCGGGGAGTACGGGGAGCTGTTGGAGCGGGGCGAGCCCCTCCACCGGGTGGTGTGTGACTTTTTGGCCGGGATGACGGACCGGTACGCGGTGAGGAAGGCGGAGCAGCTGTTTTTGCCGAAGAGCTGGGAGCTGTAAGGCTTCCGCGCGTTTCCAGGACACAAGGAGGTGAGCGCGTTGGACGCGACGTGGTGGGCTCCTGTGGCGGGGGTGGTGAGCCTGGTGTACGCGGGCTACCTGGCGGCCTCGGTGGCCCGGCGGGAGGCGGGGACGCCCCAGATGCAGGCCCTCATGGAGGCCATCCACGAGGGCGCCATGGCGTTCCTGCGGCGGGAGTACCGGTCCATCGCGGTGTTCGTGGCGGTGCTGTTCGTGATCCTGGCGGCCCCGGGGCTGGTGCCGCAGATCACCCCGCAGACCGCGGTGTGCTTCGTCCTGGGCGCGGCCTGTTCCCTGCTGGCCGGCTTCTTCGGGATGCAGATCGCCACCCGCGCCAACGCCCGGACCGCCCACGGAGCCCGGCACGGGCTGGCGGAGGCCATGCGGGTGGCCTTCCCGGGCGGCGCGGTGATGGGCATGACCGTGGTGGGCCTGGGAATCCTGGGCGTGGGGCTGCTGTTCTTGTGGCTGCGGGACCCCAACCAGGTGATCGGCTTCTCCCTGGGTGCTTCCTCCGTGGCCCTGTTCGCCCGCGTGGGCGGCGGGATCTACACGAAGGGGGCGGACGTGGGGGCAGACCTGGTGGGGAAGGTGGAGGCCGGGATCCCGGAGGACGACCCGCGGAACCCCGCGGTCATCGCGGACGCCGTGGGCGACAACGTGGGCGACGTGGCCGGCATGGGGGCGGACCTGTTCGAGTCCTACGTGGGGTCGGTGATCGCGGGGCTGGCCATCGGGCTGGCCCAACACGGCGACCGGGGGGCCGGCCTGGCTCTGGCCTTGGCCGCGGTGGGGGTGCTGTCCGGCATCCTGGGTACCTTCTTCGTGGGAGCGGGGGCCGGCCGCAGCCCCCAGGCCGCCCTGCGGGTGGGCACCTTTGCGTCCGCGGGGTTCATGCTGGTGGGTTCGTACCTGACCACCCAGGCCCTGTTCGGGGATCTGCGGGCCTTCTGGGCCACCGCGGTGGGGCTGGCCAGCGGGATCGTGATCGGGCTGGTGGCGGAGTACTACACCTCCGGCCGGGAAGTCCAGCGGCTGGCGGAGTCTGCCCGTACGGGGCCTGCCACCGTGCTCATCGCGGGGACCGCCCTGGGCATGCTGAGCACCGTGGTGCCGCTTGTGGTGATCGCCCTGTCCACCATCGTGGCCTTCCGCCTGAGCGACTTCTACGGCATCGCCCTGGCGGCCATCGGCATGCTGTCCATCACGGGCATGACGGTGTCGGTGGACGCCTACGGGCCCATCGCGGACAACTCCGCGGGCATCGCGGAGATGGCGGGCTTGGGCCGGGAGGTGCGGGGGGTGGCGGACCAGCTGGACGCCGTGGGGAACACCACCGCGGCCATCGCGAAGGGCTTCGCCATCGGTTCCGCGGCGCTCACGGCCCTGGCGCTGTTCTTCTTCTACCGGCAGTCCGCCGGGCTAGAGGCCATCAACATCATGGATCCCGACGTCACCGCAGGGCTGTTCATCGGCGGCATCGTACCGTTCCTGTTCGCGGCCCTGGCCATGCGGGCGGTGGGCCGGACCGCGGAGCTCATGGTGTCGGAGGTGCGGCGGCAGTTCCGGGAGATCCCCGGGCTCCTGGAGGGCAAGGCGCGGGCAGACTACGCGCGGTGCGTGGACATCGCCACCGCGGGGGCCCTGCGGGAGATGCTGGCGCCTGGCCTGGCGGCGGTGGCGATCCCCCTGGTGGTGGGGCTGGTGCTGGGCAAGGAAGCCCTGGGGGGGCTGCTGGGCGGGGCCATCGTCACAGGGGTCCCCCTGGCCCTGTACCTGGCGAACAGCGGCGGCGCGTGGGACAACGCCAAGAAGTTCATCGAGGAGGGGCACCTGGGGGGCAAGGGCTCGGACGCGCACCGGGCGGCGGTGATCGGCGACACGGTGGGGGACCCGTACAAGGACACGGCGGGGCCGTCCCTGAACATCCTGATCAAGCTCATGACGGTGGTGGCCCTGGTGTTCGCACCGCTGTTCCGGTGACCTACGCCATCCCGGTTGTCGGCCGCGCCCGTGGCATGCGAACATAAATTCGCACATGCCGAGTCAGGCGGCCCGAGAGCAGGTCCGCAGCCGGACCGACATCGTGGAGCTGGTCTCCGCCTACGTGACCCTGCGCAAGCAGGGCAAGCGCTACGTGGGCCTGTGTCCGTTCCACAGCGAGCGGACGCCCAGCTTCACCGTGGACCGGGAACGGGGGCTGTTCCACTGCTTCGGGTGCGGGGCAGGGGGGGACGTGTTCGAGTTCGTCATGCGGGCCCACGGCCTGTCCTTCCCCGAGGCCCTGCGGGAGCTGGCGCGCAGGGCCGGGGTTCCCCTGGAGGAGCCCCGGGAGGACCGGGGCGAGTGGGAGCGTTGGCTGCGGGCTGCAGACGGCGCGGCCGGCTTCTTCGAACGCTGCCTGGCGCACCGGGAGACGGGTAGGGTCGCCAGGGAGTACCTGCACCGCCGCGGGGTGGACCCGGCCACCGCCAGGCGTTTCCGGCTCGGCTACGCGCCTGACTCCTGGGACGCCCTCCTCCGGCACCTCACGGCCCAGGGGTACGAGCCACAGCTCCTGGAACGGCTGGGGCTCGTGCACGCCCGGGCAGAGGGGGGCTGGTACGACGCCCTCCGGCACCGCCTCGTGTTCCCCATCTTCGACCCCCAGGGGCGTGCCGTGGCCTTCGGCGGCCGTGCCCTCCGAGACGGCGACCCACCGAAGTACCTGAACTCCCGAGACAGCCCCCTGTTCGCGAAGGGCAGGAGCCTGTACGGCCTGCACCTGGCCCGGGAGGCCATCCAGCGGACCGGGCGGGCGGTGGTGGTGGAGGGCTACATGGACCTGGTGGCCTGCCACCAGCACGGGATCCAGGAGGCGGTGGCGACGTTGGGGACCGCCCTCACCCCCGAGCAGGCGGCGCTGCTGCGCCGGTACGGGCAGGCGGTGGTGTTGGTGTACGACTCCGACGAGGCGGGCGGCCGTGCCGTGGAACGCGCCCTGCCCGTGCTGGAGGAGGCGGGACTGGACGCCCGGGCGGCGGTGCTCCCGGACGGCCTGGACCCAGACGCCTTCCTCCGCCAGCACGGCCGTGACCCGTTCCTCCGGCTGGTGGACGCCGCGGTGGGCCTGGTCCAGTTCGCCCTAGAGCGGAGCCTGCGCCGCCACCCGCCCAGCCCGGAAGGAAAAGTACGGGTGGTGGAAGAAGTCCTCCCGTTGATCGCCAGCGTCCGCCACGACGTCGCTCGGTCCGAGCACATCGCGCAGCTCAGCCAGCGTCTGGGAGTCCCGGAGGATGCGGTGCGCGCGCGGTTGCGCGCGCTGCGGAGGGGCGGCGCCCGGGGCCCGCGGGAGGCCGACCCCGTCCGGCTGGCGGCGGAAGACCCGCAGCAGGTGGCAGAGCGCCACCTGCTGCAGCGGATGGTAGACGACGAGGCGACCCGGGCGCGGCTCGGCGAGGTCCTCCGGGAGGAGGACTTCCTGGACCCCCTGCACCGGGAGATCTTCTCGGCGCTGCGGCGGACCGGGGACCTGCACGCGGTCCGGGAGGGGCTGTCGGAAGCCGGGCGCGGGGTGCTGAACCAGCTGGTGTTCGGCCCCCGGCCGCCCCGGCCGGACGTGGACGGCTGGCTGGCCCGCGTCCGGGCAGAGCAGCGGAAGCGCCGGGCGGGGGAGCTGCTGGCGGAGATCGCCCGGGCGGAGCGGGCAGGGGACTTCCACCGGGTGCGGGCGCTGCAGGAGGAGTTGCGGGCGCTGGCGGACTGAGCGGGAGGAAGCCGGGCCGGGCGGTCGTTCTACGGAAGGGTGACGCCCCCTGGAGGAGTACGCCGGGTAAGGAGAGTCGGTCCCATGGCTCGGGAGAAGGCACAGCGTGCGGTGCCGCCGCGGAAGAAGCCGGTGGTGGACCTGCGTCCGCTCAGCGAGGACCTGTCGCCCGAGCTGCGGGAGCTCATCGAGCTGGGGCGCAAGAAGGGCTTCCTGCTGTACGAGGAGATCGTCAAAGCCATCCCCGCGGTGGAGCAGAACACCGAGGAGAGCGAGCGGGTGCTCAACCTCCTCCAGGAGATGGACATCGCGGTGAAGGACAGCGAGGAGGAAGAGGAGGAGCAGGAGAAGGCCGCGGAGCTGGAGCCCCTGGAGGGGATCTCCATCGACGACCCGGTGCGCATGTACCTGAAGGAGATCGGCCGGGTCCCCCTGCTCACGGCCCAGGAAGAGGTGGAGCTCGCCAAGCGCATGGAGCGCGGGGACGAGGAGGCCAAGCGGAAGCTCATCGAGGCGAACCTGCGGCTGGTGGTGGCCATCGCGAAGAAGTACGTGGGCCGGGGGATGCTGTTCTTGGACCTCATCCAGGAGGGGAACCTCGGCCTGATCCGGGCGGTGGAGAAGTTCGACTGGCGGAAGGGCTTCAAGTTCAGCACCTACGCCACCTGGTGGATCCGGCAGGCCATCACCCGGGCCCTGGCGGACCAGGCCCGCACCATCCGCATCCCCGTGCACATGGTGGAGACCATCAACAAACTGGTGCGGGTGTCCCGGCAGCTGCTCCAGCAGAAGGGCCGCGAGCCCACGCCCGAGGAGATCGCGGAGGAGATGAAGCTGCCCGTGGAGCGGGTGCGGGAGATCATGAAGATCGCCCAGGAGCCCATCTCCCTAGAGACCCCCATCGGGGAGGAGGAGGACAGCCACCTGGGCGACTTCATCGAGGACGCGGAAGCCCTGGCCCCCGCGGAAGCCGCCAGCTACACCATGCTGAAGGAGCAGCTGGAGGGCGTGCTGGAGACCCTCACGGCCCGGGAACGGAACGTCCTGAAGCTGCGCTTCGGCCTGGAGGACGGCCGGCCCCGGACCCTGGAGGAGGTGGGCCGGGAGTTCGGGGTCACCCGGGAGCGCATCCGGCAGATCGAGGCCAAGGCCCTGCGCAAGCTCCGGCACCCCTCGCGCAGCAAGCGGCTGAAGGACTTCATCGAGTAGGCGCCCCGCGGTGAAGGGAGACGTGCGCGACCCCAGCCTGGCCCCCGCGGGCGTGCGGCGGGTGGAGTGGGCGGAGGGCCAGATGCCGGTCCTGCGTCGCATCCGCCACCGGTTCGCCCAGCAGCGGCCCCTGGAAGGCCTGCGGGTGGCCGCGTGCCTGCACGTGACCACGGAGACCGCCAACCTGGTGCGGACCCTGGCCGCGGGCGGAGCGCAGGTGGCCCTGTGCGCCAGCAACCCCCTTTCCACCCAGGACGACGTGGCCGCGGCCCTGGTGGCGGAGTACGGGATCCTGACCTTCGCGGTGCGGGGCGAAGACCGCGACACGTACTACCGCCACATCCACCAGGTCCTGGACACCCGTCCGCACCTCACCCTGGACGACGGCGCGGACCTGGTCACCACCCTGCACCGGGAGCGCACGGACGTACTGCACACCGTGCGGGGCGGCACGGAGGAGACCACCACGGGAGTGGTCCGGCTCCGGGCCATGGCCCGGCGGGGCGCGCTGCGCTACCCCGTGGTGGCGGTGAACGACGCCAAGACCAAGCACTGGTTCGACAACCGCTACGGCACCGGGCAGTCCGCGGTGGACGGCATCCTCCGGGCCACCAACCTGCTCCTGGCAGGGCGCGTGGTGGTGGTGTGCGGGTACGGGAGCTGCGGCCGCGGGGTGGCGGCGCGGGCGCGGGGGATGGGCGCGCACGTGCTGGTGACGGAGGTGGACCCCCTGGCCGCGCTGGAGGCGGTAATGGACGGCTTCCCCGTGGTCCCCATGTCGGAGGCGGCCGCCCGGGGCGAGGTGTTCATCACGGTCACGGGGAACCGGGACGTGATCCGCCAGGAGCACTTCGCGGCCATGCGGGACGGCGCGGTGCTGGCCAACGCGGGGCACTTCGACGTGGAGATCGACGTGTCTGGCCTGCGCAGGATGAGCACAGGCTCCCGGAAGGTCCGGGAGCACGTGGAGGAGTTCACCCTCCCCGACGGCCGGCGGCTGTACCTGCTGGCGGAGGGACGCCTGGTCAACCTGGCCGCCGCGGAGGGGCACCCCGCGGCCGTCATGGACATGTCCTTCGCCAACCAGGCCCTGTGCGTGGAGTGGCTGGCCCGGTCCGCGGGGGACCTGGCCCCCCAGGTGTACCCGGTCCCCGAGGCCATCGACCGGCAGGTGGCGGCCTTGAAGCTGGAGGCCATGGGGGTGCGCATCGACCAGCTCACCCCGGAGCAGCGCCGGTACCTGGAGTCTTGGGAGGAGGGCACGTAGTGCGGCTGGGGGTGGTGTTCCCGCAGACGGAGATCGGGAGCGACCCGGGCGTGCTCCGGGCGTACGCGCAGGCCGCGGAGGAGGCGGGCTATGACTACCTTTTGGCGTACGAGCACGTGGTGGGAGCCCACCCCGACCGGCTCCGGGAGCTCGGGGTACCCCGACCTCCGTACACCCACGAGTCCCCCTTCCACGAGCCCTTGGTGCTGTTCGGGTTCCTCAGCGCGGTGACCTCCCGTTTGGAGCTCACCGCGGGCGTCCTCATCCTGCCGCAACGCCAGACGGTGCTGGTGGCCAAGCAGGCGGCGGAGGTGGACCTCGTAAGCGGCGGCCGGCTGCGGCTCGGCGTAGGGCTGGGCTGGAACCCCGTGGAGTACGAGGCCCTGGGGCAGGACTTCCGCACCCGCGGGCGACGGGTGGCAGAGCAGGTGGCCCTCCTGCGGCTGCTGTGGACGCAGGAGCTGGTGGACTTCGAGGGACGCTACCACCGCGTGCGCGGAGCCGGGATCCGTCCCCTTCCCGTGCAACGGCCCATCCCCGTGTGGATGGGGGGCAGCGCGGAGCGCGCCCTGCGCAGGGCGGCGCGCGTGGCGGACGGGTGGATCTCGCAGCTGTCCCCTACCCCCGAGGCGCAGGCGTTGGTGGAGCGGGTGCGCGGGTACGTGCGGGAGGCGGGCCGCGACCCGGCCCGGTTCGGGATCGAGGGCCGGCTGCACCTGGGCAGCACGCCCGAGGGGCGGTGGGCGGAGGCGGTGGACACCTGGAGGCGGCTGGGCGGGACCCACCTGGCCGTCAACACCATGCGCAGCGGGCTGCAGACCCCCGACGAGCACATGGCGGCCATCCGCCGGTTCCGGGAGGCGGTCCGGCACCTGCTGTAGTCGCGCCGCAGACACCCTTCCAAACCGCCCGCGGCCCACGTTCCTCCATAGGGATGGAGAAGACGGCCGTGCAGGCGGTGGCGCGGGCGGTGTGCGCGTGGCGCGAGGCCGTCCTGGACCTCCTGTACCCGCCCCGCTGCCAGGTGTGCGGAGGAGGCGGCCAGTTCCCCCTGTGCCGGGAGTGCTGGTGCAGCTTCCCGCGGATCGAACCGCCCGTGTGCCGGGTATGCGGCAAGCCCCTGCGGGGCCCCCCTGAGCTGGCCTTCACCTGCCCGGGCTGTCGGCGTGTCCGGGAAGCGCTGCGGGTCCGGGCCTTCGGCCGCTACGAGGGCCGGCTGCGGGACGCGGTGGCGGCGCTGAAGTACCGGGACAAGCTCGCCCTGGCACAGCCCCTGGGCACCGCCCTGGCGGAGCTGGTGCGCCAAGACCCTGTGCTGTCCGTGGCAGAGGTGGTGGTCCCGGTCCCCCTACACCCCAGGCGGCAAGCGCGGCGCGGGTTCAACCAGGCGGAGGAGCTGGCCCGGGTGGTGTGCCGCGGGATCCGCCGGCCCCTGCGGAGGGCGCTGGTGCGCGTCCGGGACACGCCCTCCCAGACGGAGCTCGCCCAAGAGGACCGGCGGCGCAACGTCAAGGACGCGTTTGCCGCGCGCGAGGAGGTCCGGGGGCTCCGGGTGCTCCTCGTGGACGACGTGGTGACCACGGGGAGCACCGTGCGGGAGTGCGCCCGGGCCCTCGCGGGAGCCGGCGCCACCGCCGTGGGTGTGGCTGCCGTGGCCATGGCCCTCCCGGAGGAGGGGACCTAGCCGGTGAAGCGGAGCAACGGCAGCTCCAGCACCGTGCGGAGTCCGGGAGGCGCCGCGTGTACAAGGGGCAGGGCGTTGGCCACCAGGGCGCAGGTGGCCACGTCCCCGGGCAGGCCACCCGGGATCTCGAACACGAAGGAGGGGTCGCCCTCCACCCGGACCCGGTCCGTGGGATCCTCTAGGTCCAGGGCCATGGTCAGGTCCAGCCGCACGCGCTCCGCGCCGTCTGCGATCCCGGTGGCGGACTGCCACACGCCCTCCACACGCCCCTGCCGGACCACGGGCCGCACCTGGTCCACGATGGCGTCGAGGGTCCAGCCCAAGCCCGCGGCGATCATGGCCACGGACTCGGGCAGGCCCACGTGGCCGACGGCTCCCGCCTGCACGCCCGCTTGGAACTCCTCCTCCGTCATGCCCACGCCCACCTTTCGCTGCAGGGGGAGCCTCCGGGTCCGCACGTCCACCCGACGCTCTGCCACCACCCGCCGCACGGAACGGCAGGGCGCGCTGAGCACCACCGGCAGCAGGTCCATGACGAACCCGGGGTTGACGCCGAGTGCCGTCACCGTGACGCCTGCCGCCTGTGCCGCCTCGTGGATCCGCTGTGCGGTCGCCCTGTGGTGGAACCACGGGTAGCTCAGCTCCTCACACGTGGACACCACGTTCACGCCGCGCGCGACCAACTGGAGGACCTGGGGCTCCACCTGTGCGAGCCGTGACTGGGTGGCGTGAACCGCTATGTCCCCCTCCGGCACCGCCTCCGGGGGTCCCACCACCACCCCGGTGGGCTCCCGGTCCAGCAGCTGGCCCAGGTCGCGGCCCTGGAGGTCCGGGGAGGCGTCCACCGCACCGACCACCCGTACCGTGGGCCGCTCCAGCAGCACCCGGGCTACCCCTAGCCCGATGGGACCCAACCCGTAGTGCACCACCCGGAGCACGCGGGCCACCAACACCTCCAGCTGTTCCTCGCGCCAGTATAGCGGATGGGAAGGGCCGCCCGGAGCGAGGGAAGGACCGGCCCGGCGGCGAAGCGGTCCCCTGTGCCCGGTCTGGCGGTGGTGGCCATCGGCGGGAACTCCCTGCTGCGGAGCGACCAGGACGTCTCCGTGGCCGCGGAGCGCCAGGCCCTGCAGGAGACGGCGGCGCAGCTGGCCGAGATGGTGGCGGACGGGTGGCGCCTGGTGGTGACCCACGGGAACGGGCCCCAGGTGGGGTTCAACCTCCTGCGGGCGGAGCTGGCCGCCAAGGCGGGCTTGCTGCCGCGTCTGCCCCTGGACGTGCTGGACGCGCAGACCCAGGGCAGCATCGGCTACCTGATCCAGGAAGGCCTGGAGCGTGCGTTCCTGCGGCCCGGCGTCCGGCGTCCGGTGGCCGTGGTGGTCACCCGGGTGGTGGTGGACCCGCACGACCCCGCCTTCCAGAACCCCACCAAGCCGGTGGGGCCGTACTACACGGAGGAGGAAGCCCGCAGGCTGGAACGGGAGGAGGGCTGGCACATGGTCCGCCAGCCCCAGGGGTGGCGGCGGGTGGTGCCCTCCCCGGAACCACGGGAAATCCTGGAGCTGGGAGCGGTCCGGACGCTGGTGCAGGAGGGGTACATAGTGGTGTGTGCCGGAGGAGGGGGGATCCCGGTGGTGCCACAGCCGGACGGCACCTACCGCGGGGTGGAGGCGGTGGTGGACAAGGACCTGTCCTCCGCCCTGGTGGCGACCGCCTTCGACGCGGATTTGTTCCTGATCTCCACGGGCGTGGAGCGGGTGGCGTTGCACTTCGGGACCCCGCAGCAGCGGTGGCTGGACCGGGTCCGGGTCCACGAGCTGGAGGAGTACGCCCGTCAAGGGCACTTCCCTCCGGGCAGCATGGGGCCCAAGGTGGAGGCGGTGGTACGGTACCTGCGCGCAGGCGGCCGGCGCGCGGGGATCGCGGCGCCACACGCTCTGGCGGCGGCGGCGCGGGGCGAGGCGGGGACCCAGGCGTACCCGTAGGGGAATCACGTGTGCAGGAGGGAGCTCCATGGAGGTCGAGCTGTCCGCGGTGGCTTCGCGTTTGGGCACGGAAACCGCCTTCGAGGTGTTGAGCCGCGCCCGGGCCCTGGAGCGTCAGGGCCGGCGGGTGGTGCACCTGGAGATCGGGGAGCCGGACTTCGACACCCCCGTGCACGTGGTGGAAGCCGGGGTGCGCGCCCTCCGCGAGGGCCACACCCACTACACGCCCTCTCCGGGCGTCCCAGAACTCCGGGAGGCGGTGGCCCGGTACGTGTCCCGCACGCGGGGCATTCGCGTGGATCCCGCGGAGGTGGTGGTCACCCCCGGCGGCAAGCCGGTGATGGCCTTCACCGTGTTGGCGCTGGTGAATCCCGGCGACGAGGTCATCTACCCCGACCCGGGGTTCCCCATCTACGAGTCCCTGGTGCGGTGGGTAGGTGCGGTGCCCCGTCCCCTGCGCCTGCGGGAGGAGCGTGGCTTCCGGGTGGACCCAGAAGAGCTGGCCTCGCAGATCGGACCGCGGACGAAGCTGGTGATCCTGAACTCGCCCCACAACCCGTGTGGGTCGGTGCTGTCCCGCGAGGACCTGCAGGCCATCGCGGAGGTGTGTTCCCGTGGGAAGGTTTGGGTGCTGTCGGACGAGATCTACAGCCGGATCCTCTACGAGGGGGAGCACCACAGCATCGCCGCCTTCCCCGGCATGCGGGAGCGCACGGTGATCCTGGACGGGTTCAGCAAGACCTACGCCATGACGGGCTGGCGGCTGGGCTACGGGGTGATGCCCGCGCGGCTGGCGGAGGCGGTCACGCGGTTCGCGGTGAACGTGTACTCTTGCCCTGCGGCCTTCACGCAGGTGGCGGGGGTCGCCGCCTTGGAAGGCCCGCAGGAGGCGGTGGACGCCATGGTGGCGGAGTTCCGGCATCGCCGGGACCGCGTGGTGGCGGGGTTGAACGCCATCCCCGGGGTGCGGTGTGCCGTCCCCCAGGGGGCCTTCTACGCGTTCCCCAACATCAGCGCCCTGGACCCCGAGGGGCGCGCGTTTGCGGACTACCTGCTGGAGGAAGCGGGGGTGGCGGTACTGGCCGGCACCGCCTTCGGACCGGGGGGCCGGGGCTACCTGCGGATTTCCTACGCCACCCGTTTGGATAACCTGGAGGAGGCGCTGCGGAGGATGGAGGCGGCCGCGCGGGCTTTCCGCGCGCAACGGCGCGGCGGAGGTGCGGGCTAAGCCCCCGCGGCGCGCGGCAGCGGCACGGATCGTGCTGGGACGTGGGTTTGCGCCATGTCGGATGTCCTGGGTGAGGCGAAGCGCAAGACGTACGCGCTGGCGCACGCGGTGACCCTGCCCACCCTGGCGGTGGTCTGGGGGGCGCGGGCGGACGCGGACGCCTTCGTGCGGTGGGGGTATCCTGCCCTGGCGGGCTTCCTCGTGTGGACCCTGTACGGCCTGCTCTCCGGCCGCGTGCCGCTGCCTAGGCTTGAGCGGAGACTGTTTGGGTTCGTCTCCTGCTGGGGCCTGGTCTACCTGGCCCACACCCTGTACGGGGTGGCCGACCCCGTCTCCGCGCGGCAGGAGGTGGCGGAGGGACTGTTCCCGGTCCTGGCGGCGCTGTGCGTCCTGTCCCACATGTTCTTCGCGCCGCGGGTTGCCGGCCGACTGTGTGCCCTGTTGATCGCGTCGGCGGCGGTGGTCGGACTCCCCAAGGTCGCCTCCGGCGTGGGCGACCCGCGGTGGCTGCCCGTGGTGGTGGCCCTGTTGCGGATGGAGGCCTTCGTGGCGGCGCTGGCCGCGTGGCTGTACGCCATCGCCCTGGTGAAGGACCGGCTGGCGGAGGAAACGGCCGCCTCCGGCACAGACGCCCTCACGGGCCTGCTGAACCGCCGGGGCCTGTACCGGGCGTTCGACGGCGAAGCGGAGCGCGCGCGTCGGTACGGGTCTGCTCTCGCGGTGATCCTGTTCGACCTGGACCACTTCAAGCAGATCAACGACCGGCATGGGCACGCCGCCGGGGACCGGGTGCTGCGGATGGTGGGCGAGGAAGTCCGCAGGGCCCTACGACCTGCCGACTGCGTGGGGCGGTGGGGCGGGGAGGAGTTCGTGGTGCTGCTCCCCCAGACGGTCCTGGCGGGAGCCGTGGAGGTGGCAGAACGGCTGCGCTACCTGGTGTCGGGGCTGCGGTCGGAGGCGGGCCCTTTGAGCGCCAGTTTCGGGGTGGCGGAGTGGGTGCCCACAGACAACCTGGGCACCCTGGTCCGCCGTGCGGACGGGGCTCTGTACAAGGCCAAGCAGGCAGGCCGCAACCGGGTGGTGGCGGCGACCGAAGGCGCCGCCTAGACTGTCCGGTTTGGGAATGATGCACACGTCACGGATGAGCCCTCTGTTCATCCTCTCCCCTCCAAGCCATGCCCCAGAACATCTGGGCCGGGGGCCGGCCGTGGGTGCGGTAGCCCGAGTGCGGTCGGCGGTGGTTGTAGGACTCCAGGTAGCGGTCCCCCGTCTGCAGGGCCCGGACGTGGGTGAAGAGCCGACGGCGGAACTCGATGCGCCAGCAGGCCTGCTGACTTCCCCAGCGCCTGCGCACGGGCCTCGAGGGTCATAGGCGGTCCGTCGGTCCCGCAAGCGCCCCCAGACGGCCGGCAGGCCTGTGGTCGAAAAACCCCCGGTGGGCCGTTCAGTCCGGTGGAGGCAAGGAGGGGTGTGGATGCTGGCCAAAGTCCGGTCGAGCTCCGTCCTGGGGCTGGAGGCCTACCCCGTGGAGGTAGAGGTGGACGTGGCCACGGGACTTCCGGGCTTTTCCATCGTAGGGCTGCCGGACACCGCGGTGCAGGAGGCCAAGGAGCGGGTGCGGGCGGCCATCAAGAACGCCAACTTCGAGGTGCCCACGCGCCGGATCACCGTGAATTTGGCCCCCGCGGACGTGCGCAAGGAGGGGCCCAGCTTCGACCTCCCCATGGCGGTGGCGGTCCTGGCGGCCACAGGCCAAGTCCCCGCGCAGGCCTGTCAGGGCACCTTGTTCTTGGGCGAGCTCAGCCTGGACGGCGCGGTGCGGCCGGTGAGCGGGGTGCTGTCCGCCGCCCTGCACGCGGCGCGGTCCGGGTTGCGCCGGCTGGTGGTCCCTGCGGACAACGCGCAGGAGGCCGCACTGGTCCCGGGGGTGGAGGTGTACGGCGTCTCGCACCTGCTGGAGGCGGCCCGGTTCTTGTGCGGGGAGATCCAGCTGGCACCCGCGGTGGCGGACGGCTTTCACGAGCCCGAGGAGGAGGACGAGGTGGACTTCACGGAGGTGCGGGGCCAGGAGCACGCCAAGCGTGCCCTGGAGATCGCCGCCGCGGGCGGCCACAACGTGCTGCTGGTGGGTCCCCCGGGTTCGGGCAAGACCATGCTGGCACGCCGGCTCCCCACCATCCTGCCGCCTATGACGTGGGAGGAGGCGGTGGAGGTGACCCGGATTTACAGCGCGGCGGGCGCCCTCCCCGCCCGGGGTGCCCTCCTGAGGCGCCGCCCCTTCCGGGCCCCGCACCACACCGCCAGCTACGCGGCCCTGTTGGGCGGCGGCAACGTCCCGCGGCCAGGAGAGGTGAGCCTGGCCCACCACGGGGTCCTGTTCTTGGACGAGCTGCCGGAGTTCCACCGGGACGCCCTGGAGGCGTTGCGTCAGCCCCTGGAGGAGGGCCGGGTGACCCTGGCGAGGGCCGCCGCCACAGTCACCTTCCCCGCCCGCTTCACCCTGGTGGCGGCCATGAACCCGTGCCCGTGTGGCAGCCGCGGGGATCGCCTGCGGGAGTGCTCCTGTACGCCCTCCCAGGTGCGCCGGTACCAGGCGAAGGTCTCAGGACCCCTGCTGGACCGCATCGACCTGCACGTGGAGGTCCCGCGGCTGGAAAGCCGGGCGCTGGTGGAAGGGCATGTGGGCGAGCCGTCCTCCGCCATCCGGCAGCGGGTGACGCGGGCCCGGCAGGTGCAGCTGCAGCGCTACGCGGGCAGGCCGTACCGCTGCAACGCCCAGGTCCCCGCCCGCGTGCTCCGGAAGGTGGCCGTCCCCGACGCGGCCGGCCGCGAGCTGCTGCGGGCGGCCATGGAACGGCTGGGGCTGTCCGCCCGCGCGTACGACCGGATCCTCCGCGTGGCCCGGACCATCGCGGACCTGGAGGGGGCGGAAACGGTGACGGCCGCACACGTGGCGGAGGCCATCCAGTACCGTTCCTTGGACCGCCCGCGGTGACGGAACGGGAAGCGTACGTGGTGTTGAACGCAGCCCCGGGGCTTTCCGTCCGGGGAAAGCACAGGCTTGTGGAAGCCGCAGGCGGCGCCCTGCAGGCGGTGCGGCTGTCCCGGGCGGAGCTGGCGGAGGTGGTGGGGGAAGCGGCCGCGTTTCGCCTGGAGCGGTTCGTGCACGGCACAGACCCCCAGTCCCTGGTGGAGGACGCGAGGCGGTGTGGGGCAGAGGTGGTGACGGTGTGCGACCCTCACTATCCGGACCAGCTCCGGACCCTGCCAGACCCGCCCTTCGCCCTGTACGTGCGGGGCCAGCTGCCGCGGGCGGTGTCCGTGGCGGTGGTGGGCACCCGCAACCCGTCCGCGGACGGGGAACACGTGGCCCGCCGCATGGGGGCCGAGCTGGCCGCGGCGGGGGTGTGCGTGGTGAGCGGGCTTGCCCGGGGCGTGGACGCGGCGGCGCACCGGGGCGCCCTGGACTCCGGAGGGCCCACGGTGGCCGTCCTGGGCTGCGGGGTGGACGTGCGCTACCCGCCGGGGCACGAACAGCTGGCCGACCAGGTGGCCCGCCACGGGGCGTTGGTGAGCGAGTACCCTCCCGGCACGCGGCCGGCCAAGCACCACTTTCCCCAGCGGAACCGGATCATCAGCGGCCTCGCACGGGCGGTGGTGGTGGTGGAGGCCACCCTCCGCAGCGGCGCGCTGATCACCGCGGACCTGGCGCTGGAGCAGGGCCGGGAGGTGTTCGCGGTGCCCGGCAGCGTGCTGAACCCGCGCTCTGCGGGGCCGCACCGGCTGTTGCGGGAGGGCGCAGGGTGGGCGGAGTCCGCCGCAGACGTGCTCCAGGCGCTGGGGATCCCGCCCGCGTCCGGTCCACCGCCGCACCCGGGCCCGGTGGAACGGCGGCTGCTGGAGGCGCTGCGGGAGCCGCGCTACCCGGACGAGCTCGTGCTGTACGGGCTGGGCGGTGTGGCGGCGGTGAACGCGCTGCTGGTGGCCCTGGAAGTCCGCGGCTGGGTGCAGCGCCTGCCGGACGGGCGGTACGCCGCCCGCGTGTAGGGAAGGCTTTCCCGTGCCTCCGGGGGAGCAGGCGGGGCTTGACAGCCGGCGCGGCAAAGGGTCAAAACTATACCAAAAGTCGGGAGGCTGCCCGTGGAGGGTCCGCCCCGGTACCTGCTGGTGATCTCGGGGGAACACGTCCCTGCCGCTTCCGGTGAGTTCCTGACCCTGTTAGACCCCGCGACCCAGGAACCCTTCGCCCAGGTGGCCGCCGCGGGCCCGGAGGACGTGCACCGGGCCGTGGAAAGCGCCCACCGGGCCTTCCACGCGGGCCCCTGGCGGAAGCTGAACTCCCGGGAGCGCGGCCGGCTGCTCCTGCGCCTTGCCGCGCTGCTACGCGACCACACAGAGGAGCTGGCGCGCACGGAGAGCCGCAACGTGGGCAAGCCCATCCGGGAGGCCCGGGAAGAGGTGCAGTTGGCCGCGGACTGCTTCGAGTACTACGCGGGCGCGGTGAACAAGGTGGGGGGCCACACGGTGCCGGTGGCGGCACCCGGCGTCAGTCTGACCTTCCGGGAGCCCTTAGGGGTCTGCGCCCTGATCGTGCCTTGGAACTTCCCCCTGGCCATCACTTCGTGGAAGGTGGCTCCCGCCCTGGCCATGGGCAACACCGTGGTGGTCAAGCCCGCCACCCAGACGCCCCTCACCGCGCTCCGGCTGGCGGAGCTGGCCCTGGAGGCGGGGATCCCGCCCGGGGTGGTGAACGTACTCCCCGGCCCCGGAGGCGTGGCCGGAGAGGCGTTGATCCGCCACCCCCTGGTGCGCAAGGTGTCCTTCACCGGTTCCACGGAGGTGGGCCGCCACGTCCTGCAGCTGGCGTCTGAGGGGATCAAGCGGGTGACCTTGGAGCTGGGCGGCAAGTCCGCCAACATCGTGTTCGCGGACGCGGACCTGGACCGGGCGGTGCCCTCCGCCGCGTGGAGCGCCTTGGGCAACGCGGGACAGGACTGCTGCGCCCGCAGCCGCCTGCTGATAGAACGCCGGATCTACGACACCTTCCTCGGCCGGCTGGAAGAGGTGATCCGGCAGATCCGGCTCGGCCCCCCGCTGGAAGAGGACACGGAGATGGGCCCCCTGGTGACGGTGGCGCACCGGGAGCGGGTGCGCGGGTACGTGGAGCTCGCCAAGCAGGAGGGCGCGCGTCTGGTGTGCGGGGGGGACGTGCCCGTGGAAGGTCCCTTGCGCCGGGGCGCCTACCTACGGCCGGCCCTGTTCGCGGACGCCCAGCCCCGGATGCGGGTCATGCAGGAGGAGATCTTCGGGCCGGTGATCTGCGCCATGCCCTTCGACACCG
>FWWM01002080.1_pt1 | contig 56272 bp, 46 predicted proteins | sample 2228351 | NCBI WGS metagenome assembly FWWM01 (sample SAMEA103939774, study PRJEB20133) | metagenome | reverse complement strand
GTTTGATTGTTACTAATGATGACAAATTATCTGAAATAATCAGAATTAAAAGAGTACACGGTGGAGAACCAAAGTATTATCACAAAGTGATAGGTGGAAATTTCAGATTAGATGCAATTCAGGCAGCCGTGTTAAGGGTTAAACTTCCGCATCTTCAATCCTGGTCAGAGAAAAGACAGCAGAATGCAAAGCGATATAATCAGCTTTTCATCGAAGCCGGACTCGCTGAGGAAACAGGCAGAACAACTTTTAATAACAAAAACAAAGTACTGCTTCCTAAAGCTGTTTATGAAAATTCTGGTGTAAAGAATTATCACATCTACAATCAATACAAGATTCGTGTTGAAAAGCGTGATGCATTAAGAGATTTTATGACAAAGCAGGAAATCGGCACTGAAATTTATTATCCTGTTCCTTTCCATTTACAGGAATGCTTTGCCGATCTTGGTTATAAGAAGGGTGATTTTCCGATCTCAGAATTCTCAGCAAATACTTCAATAGCTTTACCAATTTATCCGGAGCTAACTGATGAACAGCTGCAGTATGTTGTTTCAACAATAAAGAAATTTTTTGATGAAAATTAAATGAAAAATTTGTTCGCAAAAATTTTTTTCCTGCTTGCATTTTATTCAATTACTTTCTCACAGATTGTATACGAACCTTTGGGAAGTGATGTGTATCCTTTTCTAAGCCGGCTTAGCCAAAAAGGAATTTTAGAACTTGATGATCAGATAAGACCTTTAACAAGAAAATATATTGCTGAAATACTATTATCACTTAAACAGCAAAAAGAAAAATTAACTCCTCTGGAGATTGATGAGCTTTATTTTTATCTGACAGATTTTGGACGGGAGCTTGATTTATTGAATAACATTAAAGTTGAAGATGAAAAAATTTCTGGCATTAATAAAGACCAGTTCGGCAGATATCGTTTATTTTCTTATCGCGATAATCTTTTCACTATTAATCTTTCACCAATTATCGGAACTGAATTTGGCTCCAGAGATAACGAAAGGTTAATTCATATCTGGAACGGAATTTCTTTCTATGGATACATATCCGACAACATAGGTTTTAATTTCAGATTTATTGACAATACTGAAAAAGGAAATACTATTGACAAATGGCGAACCTTTTCTCCCAAAACAGGATTTCATGTTAGAAACGACCAGACAATTTATAATTTTCCACCAGATAAAATTGAATACAGCGAGGTCAATACAAACATTGGTACTGATTGGTCGTGGGGGAAATTTTCCGTTGGGAAAGACTTTTTAGAATGGGGTTATGCTGAAAGTGGTTTGATTGTACTTTCACAAAAAGCCCCATCATTCCCTTTTATCAGACTTGATATCGAACCGACTGATTGGTTAAGTTTTAATTATTTTCATGGATTTCTTTCTTCTGATGTTATTGATAGTACTGAAACTTACATTCACCAGACAGGCGGTGAAAGAATTGTGTTTCGTCAAAAGTATATTGCATCTCACACACTCACTGTTAAACCTGCAAAAGGATTAGCACTCTCTTTGGGTGAGTCAATTATATATGCAGATAAGTTTGAATTTTCTTATCTGTTCCCTATCATTTTCTTTCGTGTCAATGATCATCATTTAAGTCGCCAGAGAAATGAAGCTGGCAGCAATTCACAGTTTTTCTTTTCCATAAGCTCAAGAAATCATCTGAAGAACACTCATCTTTATGGCAGTCTGTTCATTGATGAGCTTACAATCACAAATATTTTCGATAAGGAAAAACAAAGGAATCAGTTTGGGTTTTCTTTAGGAGCTTCGGCTACCGATTTATTGTTTGATAATTTAACATTAACACTTGAGTACACAAAGATATTTCCTTTTGTTTATGAACACTACATCCAGACAACTACCTACCAGAATGCTTCCTATAACCTCGGTCACTGGATGGGAAGTAATGGAGATTTGATATACGCTTCTATCAATTACAGATTTTTAAGAGGATTGCAGGCAACTTTATGGACTCAGTATATTCGCAAAGGCGATAAGGGTAATGCTTCTCTGCAGTATGAAACATTACCACAACCACCGTTTCTTTTCGGTTTAAGAAAAAATTATACTTACTTCGGAGGTTTTATAAAATATGAAATTCTTCACGAAGTTTTTGCAAAACTTAATTTCCAATTGACCAAATCTTCACTGCAGCAGGAAGATTTGAATTATCTGAATTCAAGTCTGAATGAAATTTATTTTTCAGTTTATTATGGAATTTAAAATGACGAGAAGATATCTGAACAAAAGAATCTATGTTGCCGGACATAATGGTATGGTTGGCTCTGCAATAATGAGAACATTAATAAAAAATGGTTACGATAATCTGATTACAAGATCTTCCAAAGAACTCGATTTAAGAAGACAATCTGATGTTGAGGATTTTTTTTCTGTCCAAAGACCCGATATCATTATTGTTGCTGCAGCCAAAGTCGGAGGAATTCTTGCCAACAATACCTACCGCGCTGAATTTATTTACGACAATCTTTTAATTGAAGCTAATCTGATTCATTCTTCTTATCTGAACAAAGCAGAAAAATTAATTTTTCTCGGAAGTTCCTGCATTTACCCTAAGCTTGCACCTCAACCTTTGAAGGAAGAGTATCTGCTATCAGGTTATCTCGAATATACAAATGAACCTTATGCAATTGCGAAAATTGCCGGAATAAAATTATGTGAAAATTATTTCAGACAATACGGTTGTAATTTTATTTCTGCAATGCCAACAAATTTATACGGACCTAATGATAACTTTGATTTACAGACTTCGCATGTCTTACCTGCCCTTATCAGAAAATTTCATGAAGCAAAGCTAAACAACAGTCCTTCGGTAATAATTTGGGGAACAGGCAAACCTCTTCGAGAATTTTTATATGTTGATGATCTTGCTGAAGCTATCGTGTTTATGTTGGAAAAAGTTGAAGCTTCCGATTTATATAATCTTGGTATCACTCATCTTAATGTCGGAAGTGGAAAAGATATGGCAATTTCTGAATTAGCTGGAATTATTTCGGAAATAGTAGGTTACAACGGCAAAATTGAGTACGATACATCCAAACCTGACGGAACACCTCGAAAGTTAATGGATGTAAGTCGTATTAATTCTTTGGGCTGGAAATACAAAACAGAACTGGAGGATGGAATAAAAAAAACCTACGATTGGTTTTTAAATAACTACATCCGAAACTCTAAATAAATTTGGAATACAGTTTTTACTTTGTCAGTAATGCCACATTCTCAATATGAAAAGTATGAGGAAACATATCTACAGGTCTTATCTTAATTAATTTATAACCTGCTTCAACCATTAGTTTTATATCCCTAACCTGCGTTGCGGGATTACAACTAACATAAATAATTTTTCCGGGAGATAAAGTTATAACATCATTAACCGTTGTTGGGTGCATTCCACTTCGCGGCGGATCAATTATCATTACATCAGGTTTGGGTAATTTATTATTATTCACAATCGGAAGAAATGATTTATAAAGATCTGCTGTAAAGAATTTTACATTTTCAATCTTATTTAACTCCGCATTAAAATTTGCATCTGTAATCGCAGACTCCACCGATTCAAAAGCATAAACCCGCCTTGATTTTTCTGAAACATAAATTGCAATTGTTCCTGCCCCGGAATAAAGATCATATACAGTTTCATTTCCGGTTAACTCCGCAAAATCCAATGCAGTCTGATACAACTTTTCAGCTTGTAAAGTATTTGTCTGGAAAAATGAATTTGCACTTATTCTGAACTTATAATTCCCAATTTTATCGTAAATAAATCCATCTCCAAAGTAAACTTTTTCGTAATCACCAACTGCAACAGAAGATAATTTTTTGCTTATGTTATTTACTACTGTTGTTATAGTTGGGAAATTATTCAGCAATTCTTTCGTGTAAGCACTGAGTAATGAATCATCTTCATCAGATGTAACAAGATTAATCATCAAGTCATTTGAATGAAATGATTGTCTTATAACCAGGTTTCTTAAAAAGCCGGTGTGAGTTTTTGTGGAGTAAACAGATATTTTCCTGTCTTTGAAAAAACTTCTGGTAAAGTTTAAAATATTATTGCTCAGAGATGATTGAAGGCAACATTCATCAACATCAATCACTTTATCGAATATTCTGGGAATGTGCAATCCAAGAGCAAAGTCTCTTTCGATATTTTCGCCGGAAGAAATTTCAGCTTTTGTGAGCCATTTCTTATCGCTGAAAGAGAATTCCATTTTATTGCGGTAATAAAAAATGTTTTCCGAAGGGATAATTTGCTCAATATGAAAGTCACTGAATCCACCAAGCTTTCTGAATATTTCTTCAACCTGAAGTTGCTTGTACCCGGTTTGTTTTGGGTAAGATAAATCCTGCTGCTTACATCCTCCGCAGGTACCGAAGTATTTACATTCGGGTTTAAATCTGTCAGGAGATGGAGAAATTATTTCGATTGTAGTTGCCTCTGCGTAGGATTTTTTAATTTTTATTAATCTTGCTTTAACAACATCACCCGGATAAGACCCATTCACAAAGACAACATAATTCTTTTCGTTTCCTTCTTCTTCATTTAAACCGAGCAATTCATTCTTAGAAATTTTAGCAATTCCTTTCCCTTCAAACGCATACTTCTCAATTTGAAGTTTTACTATGTCGCCTTTTTTAATGTTCATATTTTTTTCTAATTGTGATTGCAAGTCCGACTTAAGTCGTCGAAGCAATCTGGTAAATAATTGTAATACCCGGTAAATAAACTTCAAACGGTTCAATAGATTGCTTCGGCTGGCTATGCCATCTTCGCAATAGCTCACTAATTTTTCTTAAGTATCAACATCTTAAATCCGATATACTTATCAGCTCCAAGCTTTAAATAAGCATTTGATTCGTGACTGATTTTATTCAATAATTTTTTGTAATAACTTTTTTCTTCTTCAGATAATTTCCGGATTACATCTTTAAGCTCAGTCTGTGCGGTTTCGTAAAAACTTTTCAGCGATGAAGTTAAATCTTCCTCATAAAGTTTTACAAATCCTTTTTCTTCGTAATAGTTCACGATTTCTTCGTGAAATAATGGTTTGATGTCTGACGAATCAAAAATGTTTTTTACAAATGCCGGATAATTTTTTGTTAATGAAGTAAGTTCACCAACACATAGAATTCCTTCCTGTTTCAATATTCTTTTAATCTCTTTGATAATTTTATTTCTGTTTGTCAAAGAGATTGCTGCCTGAGAATAAACCAAATCAAAAACATTATCAGCAAAATCTGTTCTTTCAAAATCCATCATTCTGACAGATATATTATTTTCTTTTCTGAGATTAAGTCTCGAGTTCATAAGTGAATCATAATCACTTACAATAATTGTAACACTATCTGCACCAGCATCAATCATCTTTTCAGCGATGCTTTCGCTTTGAGCTCCGATGATTAATACATTCTTATCAGCGAAGTGATATTTGGTTTTAAGAATTCTGAATTGCTTAAAACCGCCGGGTAGAAATATTTTCGGGCTGTTAGTCAAGTTGCTTCTTCAATAAAATGTTTAATGATATAACAGAGATTTAGATTGTTTTAATAAAACCTGCCAGGCGGGCTCAACGAAAATTTTCATATTATCACGCTTAATTAAATTCTTTTGTTCCAGAGTAATAATTAACCCCTTTCTCATTTTATATTTTTTCATAGCTTCAAGTAGTCCTTCCACTTCTCTATCATAATTGTTTTGATTTAATTCCAAAGTTACCTGAATTACATTTGAAACTCTGAATTTATCATATACTACAAAATCACATTCTCTTTTCCCGAAATCATAATAAACACTCTTTCCCGAAGATTTAAGATGAGTAAATACTAGATTTTCCAGAAGCCTGCCTTTATTTTCAGATAAACTGAAAGAGAAACTATTAGCCAGTCCATTATCAATGCAATAAATTTTTTTATCATTCGTATTCTGAACATTTAACGATTCAGAAAAAATATTCATCATAAAAATCAAATATGCATCTTGTACATAATTCAAAAATAAGTAAATCGAATCTTTACTTACTCTGATACCAGCTGATTTAAGCTCATTAAAGAGCTTATTCACAGATAAATAATTACCAATATTGGTGATACTTTTCTTAATTAAATATTTAAGTGCTATAGCATTTGAAATATTATATCTTTCAATTATATCCCTGAAAATCATTACATCAAGATAGGATTGAAGAGTCTTGTGTCTTAGATCTTCATCAAAATTTATTACCTCAGGAAACCCACCATTTAGTAGATACTCGTTAAAATGTCTTCTTAAGTTAGCTTTTGTCTTTGTTGACAAAACATTGGTTAACGGAACATTTTTAAAGTGAAGATATTCGCCAAAACTCAAAGGGAATATCTCATAACTGATCGATCGGCCCCTTAAGCTTGAAGCAAGCTCTGAACTAAGTAATTTGGATGATGAACCGGTAATGAAAATATTTTTTGAATAATTGTCATAAATTCTTCTTATGAATTTCTCCCATTTATTAATCGTCTGAATTTCGTCAAAGAAAAAGAACAGCTCTCCTTCACTATCGGGGTATAACTCATAATAAGCTTCAAGAATCAAATTTAAATTCGAAGAATCGAAGGATAATCTTTCATCTTCAAAATTGATATAAACTATATTTTTCTTGTTAAATCTTTCTGTTAACTTATTCATCAGATAAAAAAGAAAATATGTCTTTCCGACTCTTCTTGGACCTATTACCGTAATTATTTTACCAGTATTAAGCGGGATATCAAGATCTCTTTTTATGGCTTTCGGAATCGGCTTACTGTGGAAGTCAGATATAATATTTTTAATTATTTCTTTCATAATTTTTCTCTGCAATGATAATACTTTCCCAAATAAAAGGAAAGTTAAAATATTATCCTTCCTCCCCTGAAGGAAAGTTTTAAACAAGACATTTTAGATAGATTCAATTATTGCACAGTTATTATTACTTTGTCTTTAGATGCCGCATAAACTATTTTTGAGATGCAATTTCAACATACTTCAGAGGCAAAGATGAAAAATATTCTCTCTCTTATTTACCTTACTTTATTTATTTCAATTACTTTATTTCCACAGGCTAAAAGAGCAATCACAATTGATGATCTTTGGGCAATGAAACGAATTGGCAGCTTTTCTGTTTCACCTGATGGAAAAACTATTGCCTACACAATTACCAGCTACTCTTTCGATACAAATAAAGGCAATACAGATATTTATTTAATTAATTCTGATGGAAAAAATTTACGAGCATTAAAAAACTCTGATAAAAATGAGGGCGAACCAAAATTTTCTCCTGATGGGAAAACAATCGCATTTACGCGCGGCGGGCAAATCTGGCAATGCAATCTTGATGGATCAAGTGAAAAGCAGTTAACGAACATTTACACCGGCGCATCAGATTTTGAATGGTCGCCTGATGGGAAAAAAATATTATTTGTTTCATCGGTTTATCCTGATTGTACAACTCAGGATTGTAATGAGCAAAAAGATAAAGCCAGAGAAGAAAGTAAAGTTAAAGCAGAGATATTTACTGAGTTGATGTATCGTCACTGGAATGATTGGCGCGGACATAAACGAAGTCATTTGTTTCTGCTTGATGTTGCAACAGGTGAGTTTAAAGATTTAACCGAAGGAAATAAAGAAGATGTTCCTCCTCCGGCTTTGGGTTCATCAAATGATTTTAATTTTTCTCCGGAAGGAAATGAAGTTGCTTATGCATTAAATCCTGAGTTTACAAAAGCAACAAGCACAAACATTGAAATTTATCTTGCAAGTTTAACTTCACCGCTAACGCCAAAAATAATTTCAACAAGTAAAGGTGTTGATTGCCAGCCTGTTTATTCACCTGATGGTAAATGGCTTGCCTGGACATCAATGAAGCGCTCAGGATTTGAAGCTGATAAAAAAGACCTGATTCTTTTTGAAAGAGTTTCGGGAGAAATGAAAAATTTAACCGAAGACCTGGATAATTCGGTAGAAGAATTCATCTGGTCACCGGATTCAAAAACAATTTACTTTACTGCGCAGAATGAAATAAATAGTTCAATTTATAAACTTGATTTATCTGATGGTGAAATTTCAATTTTCCACAGAGATAATTACAATACAAATATCAGATTATCCAAAGATGGAAAAACTTTATTTTTTCTGAAGCAAAGAGCTACAATGCCCTCAGAGATTTATTCACTAAGTACAGACGGAAAAAACACATTAAAGCAGATCACTTTCGTCAATCAGGAAATACTTTCACAACTCGAAATGAATTCAGTTGAAACTTTCTGGTGTGAAGGTGCAAATGGAGACAAAGTTCAATCAATTATAATTAAGCCCCCTTTCTTCGATGCTAATAAAAAATATCCAATGGTGTTTTTAATTCACGGAGGACCTCAGGGTGCGTGGGAAGATAACTTCCATTTCAGATGGAATTATCAGATGTTTGCATCTCAGGGTTATGTTGTAATAGCACCAAATCCACGAGGTTCAACAGGTTACGGACAAAAGTTTACCGATGAAATTTCCGGAGACTGGGGTGGAAAAGTTTATATCGATTTGATGAATTCTTATGATTATGCAGTGAAGAATTTTTCATTTATTGACAGCAAAAATACTTTTGCTGCGGGTGCATCTTACGGCGGTTATATGATTAACTGGATAGCAGGCCATACAAACAGATTTAATGCTCTTGTTTCACACGCAGGAGTTTTCAATCTTGAAAGTATGTACGGAACAACAGAGGAACTTTGGTTTCCTGAATGGGAATATGGCGGAACACCGTGGGAGAAAAGAGAAATTTATGAAAAGTGGTCACCGCACAGATACATTCATAATTGTAAAACTCCCACGCTTGTAGTTCACGGTGCATATGATTTCCGCGTTCCCGAAGAGCAAGCTTTCCAGTTGTTTACATCGCTTCAAAGACTGGGAGTTGAAAGCAAATTTTTGTACTTCCCTGACGAAACTCACTTCGTTGCAAAGCCACTTAATTCAAAACTTTGGTGGAAAACAGTTTATGATTGGTTCAAAACTTATACGAAATAATGGAGGTTAATAAAAATGAAAGAAAGAGATATTCAGATAGTCTCTCCTGACGATGAAATTTTTGAGGACTTAAACGATCTTGGTGCTTTTAACATCGGAGGTAAAAGCGAAAAACAAATTGAAGAGGAGTATAAAGATAAAACTACTTATGTTGAAGAGAATCTCTGGACTAAATTAGAAAGAGTCGGAAAGAAAATTTCTTTTGCAAAAGATATAATCGCACTTTTCAATTATATGCGTGATCCTTTTGTAAGCTGGCATCGCAAAGCAATTGTTGTTATGGGATTGATTTATTTTATTTCGCCAATAGATACAATTCCTGATATTGCTCCCTTGATTGGTTATCTTGATGATCTCGGAGTAATTACTGCATTACTGAAGTTCCTTGGTCACGAACTGATTCCATATTACGATAAAAACTACCGGAAATAATCTGATGAATTTCAAAATATTAAAGTCTGAAATAAAGTATCGCGGAAAGGTTTTTGATCATCAGGTTGATGAAATTCAGTATAACAGTGGAAACATTGGAATCCGGGAAATTGCAATTCATCCGGGCGGTGCAGTAGTAATACCAATAATAAAGGACGGTAGAATTATACTTGTAAAGCAATTTCGATATCCATTACAAAAAACCTTAATTGAATTGCCGGCTGGAAAGCTTGATCATAATGAAGATCCTTTGAACTGTGCAATTCGTGAACTGGAAGAAGAAACCGGATATAAAGCAAAGAATTTTGAAAAGCTAGGAGCTATTTATACTGCGCCGGGATATTGCACTGAAGTTTTGCACATTTACAAAGCAACAAATTTAGTTCCGGGCAATCACAATCGGGAAGAAGGTGAACAAGGAATGGAATTGCTCGAATTATCACTTGATGAAATAAAAAAGAAAATTATTTCTGGTGAAATAAATGATGCTAAAACAATTGCCGGTATCTTTTACTTAATAAATAATTAATAAAAGAGGTGAGAGATGAAGAATCTCATTTCATTTATATTCGTCGTTCTTTTCTTCTGTGATTTAAGCTACTCACAGATAAAAATTGAAGTGGGTGGCGGATATATTCACACATTAAACCGTGAAAATTTATTCACACACAATGGTGATGGTGCTCAGGGATATCTTTCTGTTTTATTTCCTGTTTCCGGGTTAACAGATTTGACCGGCAAATTTGTCTATCAATCACGGAGGTTTGATAAAAAAAGTTTTTCATTTGTTGTTCCGCTTGTTGTAGGATATCCGGTTCCATATGTTACTGATGGTGAAAATCTTAAATCATACGGATTATTTTTAGGTGCGAAATTTTTTGGTTCACGAAACTTAACCTTTAATTCTTACCTTGCGAGCGAAGTTGGTTTAATCACTCATAGTGGAAGTTATCTTGAGTTAAATAAAATCAATCGAGTTAAGTACTCAGATTCGAAGACATTATTTGAGTATTCTGTTGGCATTGGACTAAATATAAAATTATCAGATTTTCTCAGCTTCAATATTGATGGAAGAGTATCGCATGTTCCTTCTGCAAAAGTTGTATATTTCCCTGTGAATATGAGTCTTCAAATGCCATTTAACTAAATTGACTTTCTTCGGATTCTTTTATCTGTATTCTGAAATTTCTATATTGAGCCCGAATTAAATCAATCTTTATGAAAACTTATAACTACCTGCTAAATACTATAGAGCAAAAAGGTGCAGCATATCTTATTCTGCTCGATCCGGATAAGCTTGCTGAAGATAAAATAAAGGTTTTCCTTAGCCATTGTGAGAAAAGCGGCGTTGATGGTTTTCTTGTTGGCGGCAGTTTGATGGTAAATGGCAATTTTGAATTATTCATTTCTGTAATTAAATCTCATACAAAACTGCCGATTATTATTTTCCCCGGCAGTATCACACAAATTTCTCCGGAAGCGGATGCAATTTTATTTTTATCTGTTGTAAGTGGTAGAAATCCCGAGCACCTTATTGGTAAACATGTTCTTGCCGCACCATCAATAAAAAAATCGGGAATCGAACCGATATCCACAGCTTACATTTTAGTTGAGTCAGGCACAACGACAACCGCTGTTTATATGAGCGGAAGTTTACCAATTCCTCGCAATAAACCTGAAATTGCTGCTGCAACAGCTTTAGCTTCAGAATATCTCGGAATGAAATTGATTTATCTAGAAGCCGGTAGTGGTGCAGAAAATCCTGTGCCTGATGAAATGGTTAAAGCTGTGAGCGAACAATGTACTGTGCCCGTAATTGTTGGCGGTGGAATCAGAGATTCAGCAACTGCCCGAAGAAAAGTGGAATGCGGAGCTTCAATAATCGTAACAGGTAATTATTTTGAAGACGAAAATAATTGGGACTTAATAAAAGAATTTGCCAATGCTGTTCACATAAAAAATTCAATTCTTGTTTAATATTTTTAATTCACTTCTTCAGGGAACAATTCAATGGATGCAAAAAAATTTTTTAATGATTCATTAAATGAAAGTGCGGAAACAAAATTAAAAATCCGTGACCAGTTGATGAAGGAAGTTTTAGCTGCTGTTGACTTACTGGTTGATTGCTATAAAAACGGAAACAAGCTATTACTTTGTGGCAATGGCGGCAGTGCTGCAGATTCACAACACATAGCAACAGAGCTGATGATAAGATTAAGTCATCATATACAAAGACCAGCTCTGCCAGCAATAGCTCTAACAACCGATACTTCAAACCTCACTGCCGGTGGAAACGATATTGGCTTTGAAAATGTCTTTGCAAGAAATGTAGAAGGACTTGGTAACAAAGGCGATGTTCTTCTGGCAATTTCAACAAGCGGTAACTCACCAAATGTAATTAAAGCAGTTGAAATGGCTCATAAAAAAGAAATGAAAGTTATTGGTTTTCTTGGGGGTAATGGCGGAAAATTAAAACCGATGGTTGATATACCGATTGTTATTCCTTCACCGAACACTCAGCGAATTCAGGAAGGACATATTACAGTTGCACATATTATCTGTGAACTTGTGGAAGATAATCTTTATGGGGATTGAAAAATTTATCTTACAACCTGAAGCTGCCTGTAGATAAAGGCAGTTTTTTTCATCTTAGCAATTCAGCCTCAGAAATTCTACATCCGATTTTCAAGGATCCTAATATTATTTCGTTTTTGATAAACGGGTTCCCATCCAATCAATCTTATCACCAATCTGAATATTGTACTTGTCCGTAAATCCTGCCACAACTTCAACAACATATCTCGCGGGTTTTGCTGATGGATAACTTGTGTCCGATAATATTCGGGTATTTTTATGAATAGTAACTATAGTTTTACTTTCGTCAACAAAAATCATATCGAGTGAGATAAAAGTGTTTCTCATCCAGAAGGATAAATAATCTTGTCTTGGAAAAATGAACAGCATTCCCTGCTTTTCATCCATTTCATTTCTATTCATCAGACCTAATTGACGACGATACTCATCATCAGCAATTTCAATATCAATCTTAACTTTTGTATTTCCGAGAGAATCAGAAAAAATCAGTTCGCCATCTTTTGTAAAAGTGTAAAATTGCATTTCCTCTTTCGGGCTTTTTATAAAATTGTTAAAAATTAAAAATGCGGTGAATAAAACAGCTATAATAATGATTATGTATTGTTTTGGTGTGAGTTTCTTCCCGCGTTTTTGTTTGTTGTCAGTTCTGATTTTCTTTTGTGCCATAGTTTATTTTTCAATATTTGTCTGTGAAAAATAAAAAAAGTTACATTATCATTTATCAATAATTATGTCTTTAATACTTAATCGTGAAATAATTGAACTCACCGAACAGCAGAACAAAATGATAATAAGCGGGTGGGGTGAAAATGTTTTTGAAAAAACAATTGTTGAAAAAATAACTTACTTATCCGATGGTCTGAAAGTTAAAGGATATATTGCTTATCCTAAGGATAACACGAAAAAACATCCCTGCATAATCTGGTGTCGCGGCGGTTATGGTAATGCAGGAGCAATTGATAAGTTTACTGCCCGCGGAATGTTCGGACAGATTGCAAGCTGGGGTTATTGTGTTTTTGCAAGTCAATATCGTGGTAATGATGGTGGTGAAGGTAATGATGACTTTGGTGGTGATGATGTAAATGATGTGCTGAATCTTCTCCCTCTTGCCGAAGAAATACCTCAGGCAAATAAAGATGTTTGGGGAATTGAAGGTTGGAGTCGTGGTGGTATGATGACTTATCTTACATTAACCAGAACAAAAATATTCAAAGCTGCTATTGTTATTGGTGGAATTGCAAACCTTCGTTGTAGTGCAGAAGAAAGCAAATTTATGCGTCGGCTTTATGAACAGACTCTTGGCAAATACACTGACGAAGAATTCAAAAAGAGATGCGAGCAAAGATCAATTATTAATTTTCCGGAAAAACTTTCTCCCAACACACCATTGCTTCTTATTCACGGAAATGCGGATGACAGGGTCTTACCACATGATTCAATCGATCTTTCTTACAAGCTTCTGGAAAACAAAATTCCTTTTCGTCTAATTATGCTTGAAGGCGGAGATCATTTCCTGAAATCTCATCGCAAAGAAGTTGATGAGATGAGAAAAAATTGGTTTGAGAAGTATTTGGGCTTATAGAACTTTTCAATCTCTGATATTTAATGAATTAATCTCACATATTCATTCTTCTAAAAAACCGGACTATTAATTCGAATCACACATAAATTGGACATTCTTGTTAATCAAAACCGATTGATATATTTTTTCAATCCAAGTTGAGCATAAATTTCTTTCACTTCTGCAAGCCGAAGTGAATTTTTTGAACTAAAAATTGTTAAACACAGAAAATTCTATTAAAGGATTGTTTTATGAGTAATCAATACAAAAGAGACCCGCAAATTGAAGAAATAGAAACCCGTGAATGGCTTTATTCACTTGATTATGTTCTTGAACACGGCGGCCCTGAAAGAGTAGTTGAACTTCTGCAACAACTTCAGGTTCGTGCTCATAAAGCCGGTGTTCAGATTCCTTTCAGTGCAAATACTCCTTATATCAATACAATTCCAAGAGAAAAGCAACCACCATTTCCCGGCGACAGAGAAATTGAAAGACGAATTAAAAGTTTAATCCGCTGGAATGCGATGGCAATGGTGGTTAGAGCAAATAAGGAAGAAAACGGAATCGGCGGACATATTTCAACTTATGCATCAGTTGCTACTTTATTTGAAATCGGTTTTAATCATTTCTTCAGAGGCAAAGGCGAAGGATATGATGGAGATCAGATTTATTTTCAGGGCCACGCTTCTCCCGGTATTTATGCAAGAGCTTATCTCGAAGGACGAATTTCTAAAGAGCAGTTAATTAACTTCAGAAGAGAACTTAAGCCGGGCGGCGGATTATCTTCTTATCCTCATCCCTGGTTGATGCCTAATTTCTGGGAATTTCCAACTGTCTCAATGGGCCTTGGACCTATTATGGCAATTTATCAGGCAAGATTTAACAGATACTTAGAAGATCGCGGACTTAAAAAACCCGGTGGAAAAGTCTGGGCATTTTTAGGTGATGGAGAGACTGATGAACCCGAAGCTCTTGGTGCAATAACACTTGCTTCGAGAGAAAAACTTGATAATCTGATTTTTGTTATAAATTGTAACCTGCAGAGACTTGATGGACCTGTTCGTGGTAATGGAAAGATCATTCAGGAACTCGAAGCAATTTTCCGTGGCGCCGGCTGGAATGTTATCAAAGTAATTTGGGGCAGTGATTGGGATCCCTTGTTAGATATGGACAAAGATGGAAAACTTGTTAAAAGAATGGGTGAGGTTGTTGACGGTGAATATCAAAAGTATTCTGTTGAAGGTGGGGCATATATCAGAAAAAATTTCTTTGGCAAAGATCCGGACTTGCTTAAGATGGTTGAAAAGATGAGTGATGAACAATTAAGAAAAATGAAACGAGGTGGACACGATCCTGAAAAGGTTTATGCTGCTTTCAAAGCCGCTGTAGATCATGTGGGACAACCAACTGTTATCCTTGCTAAAACAATTAAAGGATACGGATTGGGTGAAGCTGGTGAAGGAAAAAATATTACTCATCAACAGAAAAAACTAAACGAAGATGAAATGAAGGAATTCCGAAGCCGTTTCGGAATACCAATTTCTGACGAACAAATAGCAAACGATCCTTTCTACAAACCCGATGAAGACAGCGATGAGATAAAATATCTGAAAGCCCGCAGAGCAGAACTTGGCGGATTTGTTCCATCAAGAAGAACTGATGTTCGTCCGATTAAAACCCCTCCTGAATCAGTCTTTGAGGAATTTTATAAAGGAACAGAAGGAAGGGAAGTTTCTTCTACAATGGTATTTGTCAGAATACTTGCAAAACTTTTACGGGATAAAGAGATTGGGAAACTGATTGTACCTATTGTTCCCGATGAAGCAAGAACTTTCGGAATGGAAGCATTATTCAGACAGGTGGGAATTTATTCACACGCCGGACAGTTATACGAACCAGTTGATGCTGATTCTCTTTTATATTATAAAGAAGCAAAAGATGGTCAGATACTCGAGGAAGGAATCACTGAAGCAGGTTCAATGTCATCATTTATTGCTGCAGGAACAGCATATCTGACTCACGGAATAAATATGATTCCTTTCTTTATTTATTACTCAATGTTTGGTTTACAAAGAGTTGGTGATCTGGTTTGGGCTGCTGCTGATATAGGAGCCAAGGGGTTTCTGATTGGTGGAACCGCAGGAAGAACAACTCTTGCCGGTGAAGGTTTACAACACCAGGATGGAAATAGTCATCTTTTAGCTTATCCCGTTCCAAATCTTGTTGCTTATGATCCGGCTTATGCCTATGAACTGGCAGTTATAATTCGTGATGGAATAAGAAGAATGTTTGAAGAACAGGAAAATATTTTTTACTACATCACCGTTATGAATGAAAATTATCCAATGCCTGAAATGCCAAAAGGTAAAGATGTTAAGGAAGGTATTCTGAAAGGAATGTACAAGTTCAAATCATCAGATAAAAAATCTTCTAAACTTAAAGCACAGTTGTTCGGCAGTGGAACAATTCTGAATGAAGTCGTTAAAGCTGCTCAGATTCTTGAGGACGATTATCGTGTTGCCTGTGATGTATGGAGTGTTACAAGTTATAAAGAACTTCGCCGGGATGCACTTGATATTGAACGATGGAATATGCTTCATCCACTTGAAAAACCAAAGAAAAATTATATCCAGAAAACATTGGAAAAAGAAGAAGGAGTTTTTGTTGCAGCATCAGATTATGTAAAAGCTCTTCCAGACTCTATTGCCAAGTGGTTCCCGGGATATCTCTATTCACTCGGTACAGATGGATTTGGCAGAAGTGAATCGCGTGCAGCACTCAGAGATTTCTTTGAAGTTGATGCAAAACATATTGTATTTGCTACTCTGGTAGCTTTATATAAAGAAGGTAAAATTCAGGATAAAGTTCTTGACAAAGCCATTAAAGAGCTTGGCATTAATCCCGAAAAGAAAAATCCAATGATATCATAAAATCTCCGTGTTCCTCTGAGTCCTCTGTGGTTAAAATAATTTTCACCACAGAGAGCACAGAGAAGCACAGAGTGACTTAACTAAAAAAATGGAAGAAAAGACAATTAAAGGTTAGCAATGCAAAAAGAATTTAAATTACCAGAGCTTGGTGAGAACATTGAAGCTGCTGATATTGTCAATGTTCTTGTAAATGAAGGGGACTTCATTAAAAAAGATCAGGGGCTGGTTGAAATTGAAACCGATAAAGCAACAATCGAAGTTCCATCAACGCTCGAAGGTAAAATAATTAAGCTACTGGTTAAACCAGGTGATAAAGTAAAGGTTGGTCAAACAATAATTATTGTTGAAGATAGTGCCGAAGAAACAAAACCGGCACATACAGAAAAAGCTGAAGAGTCTACATCAGAGAGTCAACCGAGCGAAGTAAAAACCGCAACTAATGCTTCTGAAAAACCAATAACACAAAAACAAACCGGTAAAAAAGAAATTGTTGACTTCAGATTACCTGACTTAGGTGAGAATATTGAATCTGCGGATGTTGTAAATGTACTTATTAAAGTTGGCGATTTTATAGAAAAAGATCAGGGCATAATTGAAATTGAAACCGATAAAGCAACAATTGAAGTCCCATCCACAGTTAGCGGAAAAGTAATTGAAGTTCTGGTTAAGTCAGGTGATAAAGCAAAAGTTGGTCAAACAATTATAAGAGTTGAAACCGGTGTCACTGAAGTTAAAGAAGACATTATTAAAGCACAGTTATCAGAAGAACCACAGGAAGTATCTCAGCCAGAATTTAAAGCAGAACAAAAACCGGTTCTTAAAGGTGAGTTGCCCTCAATACATCCAATGGAAACAGATGAACAGCCACCTATAATGAGAGGTGCAGCGCCAGCCGCTCCATCAGTCAGAAGATTAGCCAGAGAAATAGGAGTTGATATAAACAAAGTTCCTGGCACAGGTCCCGGCGGAAGAATTACTATGGATGATGTTAAAGCTTATTCAAAGAAACTACACGAAGCCCGAGCCGAAGGCGCTGGATTCATTTCAGGAATTAAAGCAGAAGCGCTGCCTGACTTTTCAAAATTTGGCGAGACAAAAAAAGTTGAGATGTCGAATATCAGAAAAAAGACAGCCGAACATCTCAGTTATGCCTGGGCAACTATACCACATGTAACACAATTTGATAAAGCTGATATTACTAATCTTGAAAAAGCAAGAAAGGAATTGAGTAAATCACTCGAAAAGTCTGGTGTGAAGTTAACTGTTACTGCAATATTGGTGAAAGTGATTGTGGAAGCTTTGAAGCGTTTTCCGCAATTCAATAGTAGTATTGATATGGAAAAGAAAGAGATTATATATAAAAATTATTTCAATATCGGAATTGCTGTTGATACTGAGCATGGTTTGATTGTTCCTGTAATTAAAAATGCTGACAAAAAATCTTTAACCGAAATCTCTGTTGAGATGAATTCTCTTGCTGAAAAAGCTCGTGCAAAAAAAATAGGTTTAGATGATTTGCAGGGTGGATGTTTTACAATTACTAACTTAGGTGGAATTGGAGGAACATATTTTACCCCCATCGTTAATTCACCTGAAGTTGCAATTCTGGGAGTATCAAGAAGCAACTATGAACCTGTATGGAATGGCTATGGTGTGTTTGAACCGAGATTGATGCTTCCATTATCATTGTCTTATGATCACAGAATAATTGACGGAGCAGATGCTATCAGATTTTTGAGATTTATAGTTGAAGCACTTGAACAACCGTTGAGGATTATTTTATAGAGTAAGAGTAAGAAAAAGAGTAAGATTTAAATTAGATTCTTAGGAATAATGGAAGAGAGAACTAAAATTTATTTTGACCACGAAAAATTAAAAGTTTATCAACTCGCATTGAAATTTAATGCTTTTGCTCATAAAATTTGTTCGAGATTAGAACCAAGGACTGATATAAGAATTCAGTTAGATAAAGCTTCTAACTCAATAGCTTTGAATATTGCTGAAGGCAATGGAAAATATTCAAAAAAAGACAGATGCAGATTTTTTGAAATTTCATTTGGTTCGTCACTTGAATCAGCAAGTTGTTTAGATATACTTTATGTCAGAACTCAGATTTCACTTTAAGAATTAAATCTCGGAAAATCAATGCTTCAGGAAATTGTATCAATGATAGTCGGTTTAATAAAAAGTAATTCGGATAGAGTATATGAGAATGATGTTGACTACTCAGCATAAAACTTCTCTCTTACTCTTTCTCTTACTCTTAATCTTAATCTATTAAGGAACTATATGTCTGAAAAAATAAATTTAACAGTTATAGGTGGCGGACCTGGCGGTTATGTTGCTGCTTTTCTTGCCGCCGACTTGGGAATGACTGTAACCCTCGTTGACCTTGAAAAAAATCCCGGTGGAGTTTGTCTTTACCGTGGATGCATTCCTTCAAAAGCTCTGCTTCATGTTGCAAAACTTATTCATGAAGCCGAACAGGCAAAAAATTGGGGAGTTGAGTTTGGCAAACCCAAAATTGATTTGGAAAAACTCCGGAACTTTAAGAATAATGTTGTCAATAAGCTGACCGGTGGATTAGGACAGATTGCCAGGCAGAGAAATATAAACTTCATTCAGGGAAGAGCGAGTTTTCTCAGCTCATCAAAGTTAAAAATTGAAAAAGTTAATGGAGAAATTATTGAACACACTTTTGATAAAGCGATAATTGCGACCGGTTCTGTTATAGCGTCAATTCCTTCTTTGAATATTCAATCAAAAAGATTACTCAATTCAACTTCAGCACTTGATTTGCCTGAAATTCCCGAATCATTGCTTGTTGTTGGTGGAGGTTATATTGGATTAGAGCTTGGTTCGGTTTATCAGGCACTTGGTACAAAAGTTTCTGTTGTTGAAATGTTACCTGGCTTATTACCCGGCGCTGATCGGGATCTAGTTAACTTTCTCATTAAAAGAGTTAAAGAATCTTTTGCTGAGGTGATGACAAACAGCAAAGTATTGGAGATGAAAGAAGTTAAAGACGGAATTACTGTTAAGATTCAGGATGAAAAAGGAAGTGTTGTTGAGAAAACATATAATTATGTATTAATGTCAGTTGGAAGAAAACCTGAAACACGCGGACTCGGATTAGAGAACACAAAAGTAACAATCACAGACAGAGGATGGATTAAAGTAAACAAGCAATTACAAACTTCTGATCCGAATATTTACGCAATTGGCGACATTGCCGGTGAACCTATGCTCGCACACAAAGCAAGTCACGAAGGAAGAGTTGCAGTTGAAGCAATTGCCGGACATAAAGTTGCATTCGAACCATTGGCAATTCCTGCGGTTGTATTCACTGATCCTGAAGTTGCCTGGGCAGGTTTAACTGAAGAAGAAGCAAAGAAACAGGGTATCAAATACGAAGTTGCTAAATTTCCCTGGGCAGCAAGCGGAAGAGCGATTACATTAGACAGAACTGACGGAATAACAAAACTAATTGTTGATCCCGATACACAAAGATTACTTGGAATCGGAATTTGTGGTCCTGGTGCAGGCGAGCTAATTGCAGAAGGCGTGCTTGCAATTGAAATGGGTGCGAATGTTACTGATTTAAAATTAACTATTCATCCTCATCCGACATTATCTGAAACAATAATGGATGCTGCAGAAGTATTCTTTGGGCAGAGTGCTCATTATTATGTGAAGACGAAGAAGTAATCTTCATCAATCAGATAAAATTTTTATCAGCCACTTATCAAGCATTTCACGATTAAGTTTCAGAATACCTTCCTCGGTAACTGATTCAGGAGGTGTATTCAGTTCTTTCAATTTGTTAAGTGCTATTTCTCTGTTTAGCTCACTGGTTAACTGTAAAACATGCCAAACCGATAGGGCATCATTAGCTGAAGCTAAACTTGTAATCAGAACCAGGTTAGGATCAGCCGGACCAGCAAATTCCTTAAGCAGATTAATCAACTGTTGGTCAGATTCAGGGTTATATGGAATTGCGTATCTATTCTTCTTTAACTCACAGGCAAATCCTTCCGGCACTATTGATTCAAAACCTTTCAGATTAATTTTCACTATTCCTTGGTAAACAAACAAACTATTCTTCTCTTCATTAACTGATAATTCAAACTGACTGTTCAGGTCCTCATTAAAATCGGCAAGGTCTGTGATTATAAAAATACTTTCGGTTTGTTTAACCGGATTTTTAACTATTCTGCCCGATTGGATTTTCAAACTATTAGTTCCGTTGCGTGTCAGTTTTGTATTTGGACCAACCTCAATAGTTCCCACATTTATTATCTCAAGTTTTGCTGAAGAATTATCTTCTGTCTGTAGTGCAGAATTTACACTAAAATCACCTGGAGAATTAATTACTTCGTTATTGAGCAAAACGGTTCCATTTATTTGAATGATTTTCCAGTCTTTGGATTGTGCAAGATATAAATAACCTGCAATCAAAATAAGAATAATTCCTAAAATCCATGGAAGATATTTTTTAATTGAAAATGGTTTTACTTCTAAAGTAACTTCGGGTCGTTCAATTAATTTCCGTTTATCTTTTTTCTTTTTTTCTTTTTTGGGTTGATCTTCTTCTAAACTTTTCTGTTCGTCCTGTTTTACGGACTTTCTAACTTCATCATCCTTTTCGGCGAGTTTTAATCTTTCTTCATAAAAATAATTGAATATCTCGTCAGTTACTGATTTATCTGGTTGAATTTCAATCGGAAGCTTAGATACTCTTTCCTGAAATGAATTGTCAAATTTATACAGAGGATATTTATCGTGAAGTTTTTCTATTGCAAGATTTAAATGAAATGATACATCTTCTTTTTTCATCATAATCATATCTGCAATTTCATCAATTGAATATTTTTCAACTTTGTTCAATACAAAGATTAGTCGTTCGAGATGAGGTAATCTCAGAATATCATTTTCAAACGAATCTTTTGATTCTATTTCTGTTAAATCCGGTTTCTTTGCAAATTCTTCTTTGTTGTTTCTGAAAACATCTAATGTTTTATAAACTGCAATTGCAATGAGCCATCCGGTAAACGGAGAATCTTCCCGTATCAGTTTTAATTTTTTCCATGCTTCAATAAATGTTTCAACTGTTATTTTCGAAGCAAAGGACTTATTTGCGGTCATTCTCAGAACAACAGCATATACTTTTCCAATATTCATTCGGAACAATTGGTCAAGCGCAGTAAAATTACCCCGCTGAGCATTTTGAACAAGTGACCTTACAAACTTATTATCTGGTAACAATTCTTATTCCCTGAATATTTGTTATTGATGATGCAAATTTAAATCTTTTTAAACAGATATCTAATTGATTAAAACTCTTTAATCTTTTCAACCACCCCATTTACATCACTGGTTGGCTGCTCGCAAATGAAATTTCTGCACAGATAAAGCTTGGGATCTTCACTAATCTGATAATCTTTAGCATATTGTATTAACTTTGATAAGTCATTTTTGTTTGATTCATTTATCTGAATGATAACTTTTGAAGGGTAGTATATTTGTGAAATTTTTCTGTTTACTTGGTCAGTGACTTTCGATTCCTTTGCAGATATTATTAACTCGATAGATGGACCAAAAAGAAAATCCAATCCACAAAGAAATTGTGCAAACACCGAAGGCATCCTTTTAACTTCACCGGCAAATGCATTAATTTGTTTATACGCTTCTTCACGATAAAAATTGTCGCCAGTCAGATTATAAAGTCTTATAAGATTAAGTAGGTGAACCGAATTGCCTGATGGAACTGCTCCATCATAAATTTCTTTCTGTCTGGTTAATAATTTTTCTGAATCTTCAGAAGTAAAGAAGTATCCATGGTTTTTTTCATCCCTGAATTTCTTATATAAATATTTATTTAAGTTAATGGCTGTCTCAAGAAACTTCGCTTCTGCAGTTGCTTCAAACAAATCTAACTGCGCCTGAATGTAAAAAGAATAATCGTCCATAGTACCGTCAATTGCAGACTCACCTTCTCTGAAACGATGAAAAAGTTTCCCGTTTTGATAAAGGTATTTTTTAATAAAACTATCTGCTCTCAAAGCATCCTCCAACAAAGCTTTTTTATCAAAAGCTAATGATGATTTAACCAGGGCTGAAATCATTAATGAATTCCAGTCGGTTAAAATTTTATCATCTTTATATGGATGAACTCTTTTTTCTCTGTATAAAAACATTTTCTTTTTGATTGCTTCAAATCTCAGAACGAATTCCTCTTCCGTCAGAGAATATTCCTCCGCAAGTTCTTTGTAGGTTTTCTTTAAATGTAAAATATTATTCCCTGTTCTTACTCCACGGGCTTCATCATACCAGTTTCCAATTGTTTCAACATTAAAAACTTTCATTATAAAATCTGCTTCCTCTTCAGAAAGTAGCTGTCGTATTTCAACCTCCGTCCACAGATAAAACTTCCCTTCTTCTCCTTCGCTATCAGCATCCTCAGCCGAATAAAATCCGCCTTCAGGATGAGTCATATCTCTGAGGATATAAGTTATTATTTCTTCGGCTGTTGATTTATAAAATTTGTTCTGAGTTATCTGATAGCATTCAGTAAATGCCATTATAAGTAAAGCATTGTCATATAACATTTTTTCAAAATGAGGAACAAGCCAGTATTTATCCGTTGAATATCTTGCAAAGCCAAATCCAATATGATCATATATGCCTCCTTTTCTCATTTCGGTTAAAGTTTTTTCAACCATTTTTAACGCAGATAAATTTTTTGTCCGTTTATAGTACCTAAGCAGAAAGAGTAGATTGTGCGGTGTTGGAAATTTAGGTGCATTACCAAATCCGCCATGCTCCGTATCAAAGCGTTTTGAATATTCATCAAATGCTTTGTCAAATATTGAGTTGTCAATTGAATCATTTTCTTTGCTTACATTTAAGCGATTTAAGGCGGCAGTGATTTCCTCTGCGGATTTAATTACTTCATGTCTTCTTTTTTTCCAGATGTCAGCTAATTTTGGCAACAAATCTGTCATTCCAATTCTTCCGTAAAGATTATGCTTCGGGAAATAGGTTCCTGCAAAAAATGGTTTTTTATCCGGCGTCATTATTATTGTTAATGGCCAACCGCCGCTGCCTGTAATCATCTGACAGACAGACATGTAAACACCGTCAATATCAGGTCGCTCTTCACGATCAACTTTTATTGAAACAAAAGAATCATTTAATAGCTTTGCAATTTTTTCATCTTCAAATGATTCTTTCTCCATTACATGACACCAATGACAAGTTGAATATCCAATCGAAAGGAAAACTGGTTTATCTTCACGCTTTGCCTTCTCGAACGCCTCCTCGCACCATGGATACCAATCAACCGGATTATATGCGTGCTGAAGTAAATAAGGGCTTTTTTCATTTATCAATTTGTTAGGTTTTTGTTTCATTAATTTCTTCCGATTAGTTTGATTTGAGTTGTTAAAATTTACCTTTTTTGATAGATTTCAACATAAATAATAAATGAATAATTCAATAATCACTATGGAAAATAAAAATAAAGTTTCAATTGATTTTGGTGTACTTGGTATAAGTTTTATTATCGGCGTAATAATTTTTACTGCTGCCTGGAAGTCGAACCAGAGATCAAATCAAACTATTACTGTAACAGGTTCTGCAAAAAAAGAAATTGTTTCTGATTTGGGAATTTTGCGCGGGACTATCTTTGTAGAGTCATTTTCGGCTTCAAATGCTTATAGTGAATTGAATCGTCAGAAACCATTAGTTATTGCCTATCTTGAGCAAAAAGGATTTCCAAAAGACAAAATAGAGTTTTCGACAATCAACAACTATCCTGTATATGAAATCGGACCAAATGGTTATCAGACAAGCAAAATAATCGGATATGTTTATAATCAGAGGATTGAATTAAAATCTGAAGATGTTTATAAGATAAAAGATTTATCGCTTGATATCGCATCATTGATTGAGAAAGGAATTGATTTCAGGGTAGAACCACCTGAATATCATTATACAAAACTTTCCGAACTGAAAATCGAAATTCAGGCAGAAGCAGCAAAAGACGCAATGATTCGTGCTCAGAAAATTGCTGATGCAACTGATCGTCAATTGGGACCAATGAGAAGCGCCCGGATGGGCGTTCTACAGATTACACCAAAGTTTTCAAATGCAATTTCTGATTATGGAATTAATGACTTAAGTTCCATAGAAAAAGAAATAATCGGAGTAGTAACAGCTTCCTTTCAAATTGAATAAATCATTTACTAATTACAGGGATTAATATGACAAAACCACAGATATGGGTTGCAGCATTTTTGTTTTTATTTATTGTTCTTTTCTTAATTCAAAAAGCCACTAAGACAAAAGAGATCGAGAAAGACTTTTCAAATATGGGCTCAAGTATGATGCAGCAGGAAAGCAATGATAATCTCTCGGGTGCCGAATTGATGAGCAGTTTTGGTTGTCTTAATTGCCATGGCACAAACCTCGAAGGCTCGGCTATGGGTCCGGCTTTGGTGAACTTAAAGCAATATTGGAGTCGTGATAATCTTATTAACTATTTACGAAATCCGAATTCATTTATGAGTCAGAAACGATTTCAGGAATACAGAGAGAAATATCCAAATATGCTGATGCCTGCTTTTGGGAATAAAGATGTTAAGGATTTAGGTAAGATCGCTGATTATTTGTTAAGCAGGTAAAAGTTTGGGAAAATTATTTTTTGATTAATAAAACGGGGACAGCATCTCAGCTGTTCCCCTTGTTTATGAAAATTATAATGTCAGAATTTCCAATCCTTAATCAAGTCTATCTCGTCGAGTGGTAACATCAACATTGGTTCACCATTAAATTTCATTCTTAACTTCAGATCTTCAATCAGCGTTGATTCGCTATCAATTTTTATCGGGATCAAATCCGGCAAAAACTGATTAAGATTAATAAATGGTCGTTGTGGATACTCCTTCAACTCATATTCATTTTTTTCTAAACCGGCTTTTGCCGCCGCAATTTCAATTGCTCTATCTATTCCTCCCAAGATATCAACAAGACCTAATTGTAAACCATCTCTACCGCTCCATACTCGTCCCTGTGCAATATTTTCAATCTCTTCAAAAGACTTGTTCCGTCCGAATGCAACCTTGCTCACAAAATCCTTGTAGAGAGTTTTAATCCGGTTTTCGATAATCTGAGATTCTTCCTCTGTAAAATCTCTATCTGGAAGAGAAACCGGAATAACGGGAAGTGTAAATCCGAAACCAAGCTCTGCAAATTTACCTCGCTTAACAAAATCGGTAGATAAGCCTAACTGCTGCTTAAGATTCTTGTTGTAAAAGAAAGAACCGATAACACCGATTGAACCGGTAATTGTTGTTGGTGCTGCCAGTATAGTGTCTGCATACATTGAAAGCCAGTATCCACCAGAAGCGGCAACAAATCCTTGCGAAACGATAATTGGTTTTGTTCCTTTATTTTTCCTGAGAACATCTGCAATCAAATCTGCTGCAAGGGCATCACCGCCCGGCGAATCAACACGAAGCACAACTGCTTTAACATTGTTATCAGAAAAAGCTGATTCAACATTGCTGACAAGATTCCGTGCCTTTATTCCATCGTCCATTGAGGTTCCGCCAATTGCATAAATAACTGCTATCTTTGGTTTCTCGCTCCAGTAATTATCAACAGGTAAATTATATTTTTCTAATGAAGAAGCATCAACAAGTACTTTGGTCTTGTTCTCAAAAGAATTAATTAATTTACCAATATCACTCCACCTGCCTAAAGTATCAGCAAGATTTAATTTTAATGCTTCATCAGGAAGATATGCAATTAAGCTATCAACAAGTTTATCAAAGTATGATTCTGTAAAATTTCTTCCTTCGCAAATATCTTTTCTTGCAACATCATAGTATTCATCAACGAGTCTTTGTCTTTGCTCTCTGTCGGCATCACTGAAGTTATCTCTTGAAAAAGTTTCAGCAGCTGATTTGTATTTGAAGTATCTCAGTTCGTGGAAACCAATTCCGAGTTTTTCGAGTGAACCTTTAAGAAAAGTTCTGCCGATTAAGTAACCATTTATTGAAATTGTTCCCATCGGATCAAGAATTATTTTATCAGCTATTGACGCTAAATGATATTCATCGATTCCGGCTCTGTCAATGTATACATAAATGTGTTTACCTACAGACTTGAATTCTTTTAATTTTTCTCTTAACTCCCATAACATTTCCCTGTTTATCTGAGCTCCGGATAGGTTAATTGCAATTGCTGAAACTGTTTTATCGTTTTTTGCTGTTTCAATATTATCAATTATTTCAATCAATGAATTCGACCTATCAAAAAGTCTGAATGTTTGATATTTTAACACACCGTTTAAGTTAAGCTCAACAACTTTTTTATTTGCCGAAAACAATGAGAAGATATTTCTGTCAAAAGCACCGGCTCGGATTCCATGGGTGTTATAAATTTGTTTTTGATTTCTGTCAAGATGTGATATCGTCATTAAACCCAGATTGCCAAAACTAAACTCGATACCAACATTAATTCTTTTATCTTCAAAATATCTCCCGATTAATCTGATTCCGTCAACTGGTTCAATCACCGCCCCAAGACTATAATTAACTTTTTCTAAAATCACATCACGCGACAAAACATAATCTCCGAATAAAGTAATGACATGATTTCCGAGAGGTCTTATTGCCAGATCAAGAATTCCTTCCCTTTCACCGTTTGTTGGAAGATTGCCTACTAATCCTATTGATATAATTTTATTAGGTCGTAATAAAAGGCCAAGTGTAAACAAATCAGCGCGATTAAAATAACTCACATTTCCGGTTGACCAGCCGTAACCGAGTCCAAATGACAAGGAGTTGTTACCAATCCCGGCTGACAATTTAAAATCAGTAACATGATTTTTATTAATTGATTGATTGTACATCGTGAAGCCAAAATTTGGTACTGCTGTAAAAATTCCCCAATTATTGAAATCGTTAAAATCACCTGTTCTGTCGTTCCAAGTAAACAAAAAATCCGGTTGATGTAAGGAAGAAAGAAGAGCCGGATTATCCCATCCGTAAAGTCCAAACTTCAGCGCACCTGCTGATGCGAGCGACATATCATTCTGTTCATAATAAGATGGAAAATTTATTTGAGGATAAACCTGAATTGTGGTAAAGATGCAGAAAACTAAAAATGATCTCATTGTATCACCTGTAATAATATTTTTCTTTCTCTTAAAGATAAGAAAATTTTATAGAGGGAAATTACTGACCTGCTGAAAGATGAACTATTAATAAATTATAAAAGTTTGAGAGTTATAACTTATTTATAAACTAAATCGGAGAACTATAATGTTTTCAGAAAAAATCATTGTTTCGTTGATGTTTTTAATTACACCAATCTTTTTCTTTGCCTGCAGTGATGATGGTCCTGTAACACCCGCTCCAGTAGCCAAAGCCAAAGTATTAGTCGTACACGCATCACCAGATGCACCCGGAGTTGATTTGATTGTTGATAATGCTGTTGCTAAAAATAATCTTACTTTTCCGAACAACACAGGTTATATTGAAATTGATGCAGGTTTGAGAAATGTTAAAGTAAATGTTGCAGGAACCACAACCACAGTATTTCAGGCAAATCTGAATATTATGGAGAATAAAAATTACTCTGTCTTTGCTGCAAATCTTGCTGCTTCACTTGAACCGGTATTGCTGGAAGATGATTTGACATTGCCTGCAAGTGGTAAGGCGCATGTGAGATTTATACATCTTTCTCCAAATGCTCCGGCAGTTAATATTACTCTCACCGACGGAACAATTGTTTTTGGAAATGTTGCTTTCAAAGGGTCAGTTAATTTTACACCGCTTGATGCCGGAACATATAATCTTCAGGTAAGAGATGCAGCTACTAATCAGACAGTTGTGCTCGAACTAAATAATATTTCTCTTCAGGCAGGAAAGATTTATACTGTGTTTGCGAAAGGATTGTTGGGTGGGTCAGGTGCTCAGGCACTTGGTGCTGAAATAATTGTGAATAATTAACGATTGCTCTCTCCACTGCAGAAGCCGGTTCAAATATGAATCGGCTTTTTTGTTTGTTTCAGTTCGTTTCAACTAAACTTTATTGTAGTTAATTTTGAGCCGCAAATGAATTTTTCTAATAATGATTGAAATAAACAATCTTTACAAAAGTTTTGGAAATAAAGAAGTCCTGAGAGGTGTCAATTTAACGATTGAACCTGGCGAAACAATTGTTATTATTGGAAGAAGTGGCTGTGGTAAAAGCGTTTTAATTAAACATATTGTCGGATTACTTACTCCTGATAAAGGATATGTTAAGGTTGAGGATAAAATAGTTAATGAATTAGATATAACGGACCTCTATGAACTGAGAAGAAAATTCGGGTTTCTGTTTCAGAGTGCAGCACTGTTTGATTCAATGACTGTTGAGGAGAATGTGGCACTCCCTTTAATCGAATCATTTAATAATTATTCGCTCAAGGAAGTTCGAAAAATTGTTGAAGAAAAACTTGAACTTGTCGGATTAAGCGGAGTAACAAATCTGAAACCAGCCGAACTATCCGGTGGAATGAAAAAAAGAGTCGGTCTTGCAAGAGCTCTGGTAACTAATCCTTCTTACATACTTTATGATGAACCTACAACAGGGCTCGATCCAATAATGTCAGATTCGATTGACCAGCTTATAAAAGAATTATCAGAAAAGCTAAAAGTAACTTCTGTTGTTGTTACCCACGATATGTATAGCGTTAAAAATGTGGCAAAAAGAGTCGCAATGATGAATGAAGGTTTGATTTATTTTGTCGGTAAGCCCGATGAATTAATCAACTCAAGAGATAAGGTAATAATGGACTTTATTCGCAGAACCGGAGTTTAGGTAAATAAGACTTGTTGAAAAATTTATAGCTGTCAATATGAAAAAGTAAAATGACTTATAAATTTTATCTTTATCAAAGATTTATCCTTCAGTCTATATCGTAAATGTTGGATTCCGGGAGTCTCCAGATAATTTACTTTTCTAAAGTCTTTACACTTCAGAATAAAAATCTTATATTCGGATAAAAAAAGAGGAGGAATGTATGGATACTATAAAGGATATAATCAAGGGGCGTGAAATTTATACAGTTGAATCCGGCACCTCAGTTAAAGCAACAGTCAGATATATGGCAGATAAAGGGGTAGGACTTGTTCCCGTTATGAAAGAAGGAAAACTTGTCGGGGTTTTTTCAGAAAGGGATCTTGTAAACAGAGTAATTGCCAAAGACAGAGATTTGAATTCAACATTAGTAGATGAAGTAATGTCAACAAATCTCGTTATTGCTAAGATAGATGAAACAACAGAACAGGCAATGGCTAAAATGAAGGAATCAAAGACCAGACACATTCTTGTTATAGAAAATGATAAACTTATAGGTGTATTATCAGTTAGGGACCTGCTCGAAATAGATTTAAACCAATGTAAAACTACTGTTGAAGTGCTTCACAATTACATTTACTCAAAATAAAGATGAATCAAGTACCTTCCTTTGTTGAAATTATACAATTAATGCTTGCCCCTGGCATTATGATTTCTGCCTGCGGGCTTTTATTACTCGGAATGAATAATAAATATTCACTGGTAGTTAACAGAATCAGATTATTAAATGACGAAAGGCGAAAAATAGTTCATAAGCTTGATGATAAAGATTTCAGTTATCATGAAAATGTAAGACTTGCCAGTATTTCAAAGCAACTGGATGCCCTTATTTACAGAGTTAAACTTGTCAAGAATGCTGTTCTTTCATATACAATTGCCGTGGCTTTATTTGTTTTAACATCTTTGTTAATAGGTGCAGAAGAAATTCTTAATATTTCAAGATTGAGTTATGTTATAACCTTGCTATTCTCTTTAGGTATGATTGCAGTTTTAAGCGGTGTAATTTTTGCAGCTTATGAAACAGTCAAAGGATATGAGATAGTATCATTTGAGGTTTTAGCTGACGAGTAAATTTGTATGTGAAGTATCAGAAGAAAGGTTACTGTTATCCTCAAAAAATGAATAACCTTCAGAGCTTCTGCTGATTAAGATCTCACTTAAGTCTCTGAAGGTTTCTGTAAAAATCATCTTTTATTTAGACAAATTTCTTGACTATTTTTAATACCAGAAATGAAACTGCAAAACAAATGAATCATTCTCAGCAGATGGATTTTCAGACTGTAATCTGTATTGAGGCCTGATTTCTATAAAACTGAATGGTTGAAATTCGAACCCTAAAATAACTCTCGAAACTTCATCTTTTGTTACACTATTATTCGGATCAATTCTGTCATAACGGATTATTGCATCAAGTCCTGTTAATAATCCATAACTTGCCTCAATCATCATTACCGAAGACCTGATCTCTGAGCCAATAAGGTTTTCTGCAATGTTATACTCTGCCATTAGTACAAACTCTTCATAACTTACACCTGCAAATCCTCCGAACATAGAAACTTTATAAGGAACATTCGCCGATGAAAAAGATGTACCAAGCATTAATCCAAATGTACCTAAATCAGGAGTTAATTCAATTCTTGCAGTGTAAGTCGGATCCTTAGCAAAAGCTCTTGATGGGGATATATTATTTGCTCCGGCACTTGCAGTTGCATATAAAAAATTTCCTGCGTAAAAACCAATTTCCAGTCCTGTTTCATTATAAAAAGGATTATAAATCAATCCGCGATAAGCCCCCTGAGAAAAGAGTAATCCAAAATCGCCACCTCTTGTATAAGCAGTATGATCATCTAATCTGATACCATAATTAGGAACAAATGCGCCTGCTTTGATGTAACCCTTATTCGGCAGTATATGCGCTACTCCATATCCTTCCCAGATTCTGTTAACAAAATCATACTTTGCAATAAGATTAATTTCTTTTGAAAAACCAAAATTGGAATAAATAGAGCCACTCATATTTTGAAAGTCTGTACGCTTTTTCTCCTGTGAGTAGAGATATTGAGTCCGGTAATCAAGTCCAATAGAAATGTTTTCGGAAATTCGTGGTGACATTATGAAATCTTTATCGGGTGTTGAAATCGTACTTAAAGTATTCTTGCCCCAGTGCCAGCCCCCTTCATTTCGAATGATTCCGCCTGAGGGATTATAATGACAATCAATACATCGGTCTTTAAGCTTTACAGCAAACCTGGGTAAACCGAAGATGTTTTCAATTCCGCAAGTGAATAATAAAACAATTAATGCTAAAGAGAATTTTATCATAACACACCTTTATTTTTTTAGTAATAGTGATTGAATTATTCTTTATGCAATCGGATTACCGAGGATCTAAAATGACATGGCTAAAATAATCAGCTCATCAGGAAATTAGTGTAATTAAAATTGTATTCGTGACAAAGTTTTTAATTTAATTTTCTTGCCACGACAACAGTAGTTTTGAGTGTTTCAACCACTCCACTGTTATCATTCAGAGCTTCAAGTAAAATAATATATATTCCAATACGCAAAGCATTCCCATCATCATCCAATCCATCAAATATTACTGAACCAACCGAGCCACTTGCCTGGTTGCTGTAAACAGTACGGACTAATCTTCCTCTGCTGTCAAATATTTTTAGTTTAATCTGTGATATTGGTTGTGATAAGTTATAATTGATTATTGCAAAATCTTCAAATCCGTCGTAATCAGGTGAAAAGGGATTCGGTTCTACAGAAATTCCTGATTGCTGATTTGGGTTATTTGCAAAAATACTGTTTATTAAGCCGGGAGTTCCGCCGTAATTATTAACACAAGTGCTCCAGTTAAAAGCATCATTGCTGTTAAGATTGGGATTTATCCTTTCAAGAGATTTGTTTTTTGTGGTGATAAAATTTCTGTTGTGCCACTTATTTGAATAAAAAACTGAATCAATGATATTCCCTTTTACATCTTTAAGTAAAATGAGTTCGCCGGTGTTCACCATGCCAAGTGATGAAACTCCCAATACATTTTTATAAATATGATTTCCTAGACCATACTTTTCAATAGTAATTGAATCAGAAATCAAAACAAAATATTCTTTGGGAGGAATTAAAAAACTTGTCGGATAAAGCTTGTGAGTATTTCCATTCTCATCTCTGAATGACCATCCGCCTATATTTACATAGTCATTGCTGTTGTTAAAAAACTCTATGTACTCGCTGTTATCAATGTCCGGATCAAACATTATTTCGTTTATAACAACATCATTTCTTTGATACGAAGGCATATTAAAAATCGAATTTAATTCGCCCGGTGTGCTGCTTTTATCGGAGAGTGATAGTGTCCATTTTGTACTGTCATTTGTGTTTGCATTTAAATCAATTCTTTCAAGCGAGACCCCTTTCCTATTTCCCCAGGAAGAATGATAAAACAAACTATCAATTATCCCATCGCGGAAATCATATAATACAACGCCGTCACTTGTATTGCCTAAGGTACCATAATTAACAATCAAAATCCTTGAGGTAACCTCCGGGTGGATTGTAATAAAACCTGTATCTCTCGAAACAATGAAATACTCATTCGGCTGTATGTAAAAATCATCTGTTGTCAGCAATGCTTTGGCTGGAGTGGATAAAATGTCACTGATACTCCAAGCTTTAATATTTATCGAGTCAGATGACACATTAACCAACTCAACCCATTCCGGTTCTGAATTGGCCGGATTGTACATTACTTCATTTATTTTTATGATATTCTGAGGGAATCCCGGTTCAATAAATTTATCGAGATAATTATTCAGAGTATCCAGATCCTGAGCGAAAATTATTTCAGCAGCGAATAAAGTTTTCTTATGTAGATTCTGAAATTGCACAGATGAATTAACAAAAACAGAATCGCCCGCAGCAAGGTTTGACAATGTAACTGCTGAAAGAAGTTGGTCAACAACATCGTTCGAGTCACTATCAACATAAAATTTAACTTCGAATGATTGAGCGTTGTTAAGACCTGTATTCTTTACCTTTGCAGCTACTGTAACATTGTCATTCATAATCGGAAATCTTGGAGCGGATAAAATTTCAGCAAGCTGAAGATCAAATTGTTTGGGCGTAATACTGTTAATTCTGCCGGGTGTACTTTGTTCAATATCAGTGCTTCCTGACCAGTTTGATTGCAGGTTCGAATTGATAACCGAAGATACTCTTTCGAGAGAATATCCGTTGGTTCCACCCCAATGATTGGAATAGAAAACTGAATCGATAGTTAATCCTCGTTTGTCTTTCAGAACAACTCCATCAATATCATTGTTGAGTGTCGGCAGGTTTAATTTAAGTATTGGTGAAGGAATAAATCTGTGAAAGTTCAATATTGTTGTATCACGGGTTATAACTGCATAACCTTTGGGATCAATAAAGAAATCAGAATTAATTCTAACATTTACAGGTGTAGTAATAACATCAGAGATTTGCCAGTCTTTCAGATTTATTTGTTCTTCAGAATTATTATAAAGTTCAATCCATTCGGGTTCACCGCCTGAAGGAGCAAACATTATTTCGTTAATTACGATAGTCTGTGGAGGAAAACCCGGTTCGATTGTTTTATAAAGATAGTTGTTTGAAGTATCCTGATCACTCGCAAAATCTGTAAGTACATAAAATGCTTTTTTCTGTTGCAGATTCTGAATGAGATAAGAAAAGCTAACAATTGCTGAATCTCCGGCATTGAGTACAAACTGCGAAGTGGTTTCTAAAAGGATATCAGCAATGGAATCGAGATTTGTATCTTCAGATAATTTAACCGAAAAATTTGCAGGAAAATTTCCGATATTTTTTATAACTGTAAAAACATTAACATTATTTCCATTTAACGGAAACTGAGGCGAAAACAAAATATCACTGGTTAATAAATCAAAATCTTTTTTTGTAACGGAGTTGAATGTGCCTGGTGTGGCTTTGTAACGACTAACAGAAGTCTTCCAGTTCAGCGAATCATTCGAAGATAAATTAACATCAATTCTTTCAAGCGACTTTCCATTAGTTCCACCCCAAAATGAAAAATATTGCACAGAATCAATAATGCGATTAAGGGAATCCAGAAGAATAATTTTATCATCTGTGTTGTTTAGTGATGGAAATGAACTGATATAAAATCCCGATTGAATATTATAAAAAGAAGTTAAAGATGTATCATTTGCAATTACAAAAAACTCATTGGGATTTAGTAAAATAGAGGCAGCAATAACTTTTGTAGTATCAACTGCATCAGCAATTTTATATCCTTTAAGATTAACTGTTTTATCTGAACGATTAAATATTTCTATCCATTCCGGCTCAGGAGAAGAAGGTGCATACATTATTTCATTAATTACAATATCATTTCGGATTTCATTTACCTCAACTCCGGTTACTTTTCTGAAAGAGATATTGTTCGTCGTATCATCATCCTGCAAGGTCTGAATTCTGAGAATGTAATAATTATCTCCTCCGCTAAAGTTATCCGTTGACAATACAGTGGTAAGACTATCGTTAACCAAAAGCCCGATGAAATTCTGTTGTGATAGTAATTCATTTGTTTGCGGGATTGAATCAAGATTTGAATCTCTATATAACATTACATCAAAAGCTGCAATATTATTTAATCCGATATTTTTTAAAGTGGCATTAAACCTTAATTGTTCACCGATAATTGCATATCCAGATAAGGGTTTGAAATCAGTTATTGTTAAATCAAAATCCTTTGGTGTAACAGAATTAATTTTCCCGGGAGTGGCATTGTATAGACTTAAGGAAGTTAGCCAGTTTGACGGATCCGTAGTTGAGACATCTTCTGAAATTCTCTCGAGTGACTTCCCACCTGTATTCCCGCCCCACGAAGGAAGATAGTAAAGGGAATCTATCAGAATATTCATCGAGTCACGAATAACAACTGCATCACCCGTATTATTCAAAGCAGGCATTGATATTTTAATAATTGGAGAACCAACAGGAAAATAATTTAAAATTGATGAATCTGCAGTTATAACCACAAAAGAATCCGGCTGTAGAATGAAATCCTGAGTGGTTATCTGAACGCTGGTTGTTGCATCAGAAAATTTCCATTTTTTCAGATTAAGTGGGTTTAAACTTCTGTTAAGTAACTCTACCCATTCGGGTTGCCCACTCAAAGGAGCATACATTATTTCATTTATGACAATATCATTATAAATATTACCAGATGGATAAATGTTTAATATTTTTATCAATTTATTGTTTAACGGATTTTCATCTTCGTTAAAAATTACTTCTGCAATTATCTGATAGAAACCAACAGAAAGATTTGACAACACAACTGAAGCAATCAGCGAATCACCACTTACAAGATTTGAAAATGCCTGAGAATAGATTAGCTCACTAACATCACCAGCAGAATCAAAATTTATATCATTAAAAATTGCCACTGAAAAATCTGAAGCTTCAAGCACTCCTCTGTTTCTTATAATTACACTGATATTAACATCTTCGCCTATGATCGGTTGTGGTGGATTGAATATCAGAGATGATAATTGCAGATCAAAATTTAATGGTGTTACAGAGTTAGTAAATCCCGGTGTACCGTTTGATACGAGCGTATTTGACCAGTTTGTTTGGGAGGAATCTCTGTTCATAAGAATTTTTTCATCAGAAAAACTTTGCAGGTTGTCTGCAGAATAGAAATAATAATCAATTGTATCGTTAGAACTATTTATCAGCCATAAAGGTCTGCTCGTTGTATTAGCCATTCCTGACGATCCAAAAGAACCATCTGATATTTTCAGAATGAGAGCATTCGCTGGAACCAATCCGGAGTAAATACCATTTATTAAATCGTAATCATTTTCAAAGATGATTGCAAATGACTGTGGCGGAAGTGTTGTCCCGAAACCGGCATCAACAATTAAATCAGCAGTGGATGTATAATATTTTATTTTCCAATTTACAAGGTCAATTGATTCTGTTGAGCTTGTATTATACAATTCAATAAATTCATTATTTCCGCTCACGGGATAAAAGATAATTTCAGAAAAAATAATTGAAGTGTCGGCTTGTGAAAAAATCTGTGCTGCAAGAAAAACACTAAAGAATATCAAAAACTTTTTTATCATAATATTCTACCCCGATTTCTTTTTAGGAATTGGTTCGCGAGAGGCAAGATATTCAAATAATGTATCGGGTATAATTTTAAGTATTTTAACTGCCAGAGAAATAGGAAGAGGAAACTGAATAACTCGTTTTTCTTTTTTAATTCCGTTTACAATTATCTCTGCTGCTATTTCCGGATCCATCAGAAAGGGCATAAAAAATTCGTTTTTATCTGTCATTGGTGTTTTAATAAATCCGGGTCTTACCGTAATGACTTTGATATTGTATGGTTTTAATTCTATTCTAAGACTTTCGAGAAATATTGAAGCAGCTGCTTTACTTGCACAATAAAAACCACTTTTCGGAAATCCTCTGCTATCAGCAAGACTTGATACTCCCACAATCACTCCATTTTTTTCAGCCATAAAATCAGGTAAAACTGTTTCAACAAAATTTATCAATCCCATCACATTTGTATCAAAAATTTGCCTGGCTTTTTCAGAATTGAAATCTCTTACATCTGAGCGAAAACTAACACCTGAATTAAGAAATGCAATATCAATTTTTCCAAAATCAATTTTTATCTGCCGATAAACACTTCTGATTTCGTGAATATTTGTAACATCACATTTGTATGCAGCAACTCTGGTTTTAACTTCAAGTTGTTCAGCAATTTTATCTACTAAATCTTTTCTTCTGGCCAGTAGAGCCAGAATAGCTCCTTTATCGGCAAAATTTCTGGCAACAGCTTCACCTATTCCCGATGAAGCACCGGTAATTAAAATTACTTTATTCTTAAAGTTCATTTCGGATTGTATTTACCTTCTATAATCTAAAATAAGTTTTGTTGTAAATCAAAAAATAAGCCTAGCAAATTTTTCCCTGAATATTGCGATGTTAAAAATTTTTCGTTTATATTTTGTTCGAAAATCACAAAATTTATACAGATGTTTTTTGGTAAAATAATTGCTATTGAAGATGTTCTTGTTAGGGAAGAAGTACTGAATACACCTTTTGCCTGTGATCTTAAAAAATGCAAAGGAGCTTGTTGCACACTTGATAGTGAATTCGGTGCGCCTGTTGAGCAGGAAGAGATAGAACAAATAGCAAAAATACTTCCTGTTATTAAGGAATATATCAGTAAGGAACACTGGGAAAATATTCAGCAAAATGGATTCTTTGAAAAAAAATACGATGAACTTTTGCTTCGAAGTATAAATAATAAAGCATGTGTCTTTGTTTATTATGAAGGGAAAATTGCTAAGTGTTCTATTGAAAAAGCATACTTTGACGGAAAGGTTAAATTCAGAAAACCTATTTCCTGTCATTTGTTCCCTATAAGAGTTTCAAAGTTTGGCGGTGACATTCTTCGTTTTGAAAAATTTTCAGAATGCGCTCCGGCTTTAGAGAATGGAAAAAAATTAAATACAACAATCGCAGAATTCTGCAAAGATTCTTTAATAAGACTTTACGGAGAAAAATGGTATTCACAACTAAAGGAAAAAACGGGTCGTTAATATGTTAACAATAGCTCAGAAACTTTCTCAGCAGCAAAGACTTTCACCTCAACAGATTCAGTATCAGAAACTATTGCAATTGAATAATCTGGCATTGGAACAGAGAATTAAAACAGAACTTGAAATGAATCCATTGCTCGTGGAAGAAATGGAAATGGATATTGACCAGGATGAAAAAGAAAAAGAAACTGAAGGAGAAACAGAAACAGAAGTTGAAACAACTGAGGAATCAGATAAAGCAGTTGAAGAGTTTTCTCTCGAAGACTTTATGAATGATGACGAGCTGGATCACGAAAAATTGAACAGAAGTAATGACGAAGAAGTTTTTCAACCGATTGCACCACAAAGAACATCGCTCTACGAGCATCTTCGCGAACAACTTATGATGCTTGATCTGAATGATAATCTTTATATGCTTGGTGAAGAAATTATTGGCAATCTTGATGCTGATGGTTATCTGAAACGGGATCTTGCGGAAATTGTTCAGGAGCTGGAGCTGTTTGAACATGTTAAAATTGATATGAAAGATGCTGAAGAACTTCTGAAGAAGATTCAGAAATTTGATCCTATTGGCATTGCTAGCCGTACACTTCAGGAATGTCTCATAGTTCAGCTTCAGGAAGCTAAAGCGGATGAGTACTTTAAATACATCGCTATAAAAATACTTGAAGATTACTATGACGAATTTTCCAAGAGAAGATTTGATATTATAAAGAAAAAAATGAAACTTACCGAAGATACTTTGAAAGAAGCGCTTGATCTCATTCAGAAAATGAACCCCAAACCGGGAGAAGGTAATGTTGACATTGTTGAAATGAATCAGGTTACTCCTGATTTTATCGTTGAAAAAGTTAATGATATGTGGATTGTTACTCTTAATGATAAATCAATGCCTTCAATTACTATTGACAAAAAGTATCTTGAAATGTTTGATGCCAACAAAAGGAAAAAAAGATCCGACAGAGAAAGAGAAACATATAAATTCCTTCGGGAGAAATTTGAATCGGCAAAGTGGTTTATTGCCTGTATTCAGCAGAGAAGAGAAACACTGATGAAAATTATGCGTGCAATTCTTGAAATGCAGTATGAATTTTTTGAAAAGGGTCCCAAATATCTTAAACCGATGATATATAAAGATATTGCTGATATTATAGGAATGGATATTTCAACAATAAGTCGTGTTGTTAACGGGAAATATGTTCAGAGCCCGCAAGGAATTCACGAACTAAAATACTTTTTCAGTGAAGGGCTATCAACCGATACCGGAGAGGAGGTATCAAACAAACACATAAGAGAAAGAGTAAAAGAGATTATAGAATCAGAAAATAAAAAAGCTCCTTATAGCGACGAAAAGATTGCTCAAATGCTTCAGGCAGAAGGAATTCATGTTGCACGACGAACAATAGCAAAATATCGTGAGATGCTGAAAATCCCGGTTGCAAGACTTCGCAAAGAAAATATTTAATGAAAGACATTCTTGATGTTCTTGTTCTTATAATTCTTCTGAGTCTCTTTGGTTATTCTCATTCTGTTCTTGCTTCGTTACAAGTAAAAAAATTTATTCTTAAACAATTTGGAAAAGCAATAGCTTTTTACAGATTGTTTTATAACATTATTTCTTTAATAACATTGTACCTGATCTGGGAATATTCACCTCATCCTTCAGTAAAAATATACAAATTAAATCCTCCTTTCGATTATCTGGTATTAATTCCACAACTTCTTTCGCTTGCAGGAATAGTATGGTGTTTTCGCTACATCAGTTTGAAAGAATTCTCAGGGCTTTCACAAATTGAAAGGTTCCTAAAAAACAATTACTCTGAAAATGATCTTGATGAAAAACCTACTTTCAGAATTCAGGGACCTTATAAATATTCACGACATCCAGTTTATTTCTTTTCAATAATCTTTCTTACATTCAGGGCTGAGATGGACTTGTTTTATCTCACAGTAGTCATTGTATTCATAATATATTTTTACATCGGCTCTGTTTATGAAGAGAAAAAACTCATTCAGATTTTTGGTGAAGAATATCAGAAATATCAGAAAGAAGTACCGAGGATTTTCCCTATAAAATTATTCACTAAAAATCGTCAGGATAATTTTTAAGTTTGAAAAAGGCATTAAAGTTTTTACAAAGGAGTTTGGTAAATGGAAAATATTAAAGCGACAACAATAATCGGAATAGTGCATAACGGAGTTGCAGCACTTGGCGGCGATGGTCAGGTAACACTTGGCAATACGGTAATGAAACATAACGCATCTAAAATCAGAAAGATTGCTGATGGAAAGGTTCTGTGTGGTTTTGCCGGTGCTTCGGCAGATGCTTTTACTTTGATGGAAAGATTTGAAGATAAACTTCAGCAATACAGAGGTAATGTTTTCCGTGCCGCAGTTGAACTTGCAAAAGACTGGAGAACAGATAAATATCTCAGAAGACTTGAAGCAATGTTAGCAGTTATTGCAAAAGATACAGCTTTGATTGTATCCGGCAATGGCGATGTAATCGAACCTGATGATAAAATTGTAGCAATCGGTTCGGGAGGAATGTATGCGCTTGCTGCAGCAAAAATGTTAAAGAAGCACAGCAACCTTTCAGCAAAAGAAATTGTTGAAGAGTCACTTAAAACTGCCGCAGATATTTGTATATACACTAACGATAAAATAAACATTGAGGTGATTGAATAAATATGGAACAAAAAAATTTTGATATGAAAGCATTTACACCAAGTGAAATAGTAAGAGAGCTTGATAAATATATAATCGGTCAGACAGAAGCTAAAAGAGCTGTCGCTATTGCACTTCGTAACAGATGGAGAAGACAACAGGTTAAAGATGTTCTTCGTGAAGAGATAATGCCCAATAACATTATTCTCATTGGTCCTACAGGAGTTGGTAAAACAGAAATTGCACGCAGACTTGCAAAACTTGCTCAGGCACCATTTGTAAAAGTAGAAGCATCGAAGTTCACAGAAGTGGGTTATGTCGGAAGAGATGTTGAATCAATGGTTCGTGATTTAGTTGAAGTCGGAGTAAATCTCGTTCGCTCTGAAAAAACCAAAGAAGTTCAGGCAAAGGCAGAAGAAATGGCAGACGAAAGAATTCTTGATATTCTGATACCTCCTGTTAAAAAAACCACAACGCTGCAAACAAATGATGAAGCTAACGGATCAGACGAATCGGAAGAATATCAGAATCAGAAAACCCGTGAATGGATGAAAGCAAAACTTAAGAAGGGTGAACTTGATGATAAACTTATTGAATTCGATACTCAAACTACCGCAACTATTGGAATGCAGGTTCTGGGACCTTTCGGAATGGATGATATGGGAATAAACATTCAGGAAATTATGGGCAGTCTTATGCCAAAGAAAAAGAAGAAAAGAAAAACAACAATCAAAGAAGCAAGACAATTAATGGCTCAGGAAGAAGCACAAAAACTTATTGATATGGAAGCCGTTCAGAAGGAAGCGATTGAAAGAGTTGAAAATTCGGGAATTATTTTTATTGATGAAATTGATAAAGTTGCCGGAGGTGGAAAAGGTCAGGGTCCAGATGTATCACGCGAAGGTGTTCAGAGAGATTTGCTTCCGATTGTTGAAGGATCTAATGTTAATACAAAGTACGGCGTTGTAAAAACGGATCACATTCTGTTTATTGCTTCAGGTGCATTTCATGTTTCCAAACCCGCTGATTTAATACCTGAATTACAGGGAAGATTTCCTATCCGCGTCGAACTGAATAGTCTGTCTGAGGATGACTTTGTGCAGATTCTTACCAAACCTGAAAATGCTCTACTCAAACAGTATAATGCATTGCTTGAGACAGAAGGAGTAAGTCTTGAATTTACCGATGATGCAATCAGAGAAATAGCTCGAATCGCAACGGAAGTAAATGAACAGGTTGAAAACATCGGCGCAAGAAGACTTCACACAATACTAACCACATTACTCGATGAAATATTATTTGATGTGCCGGATAAGATTCCTTCAGCCAGAGTTGTAATTGATGGCAACTTCGTAAAAAGCAAGCTCGAAAAAATCGTTAAAAACAGAGACCTCAGTAAATTTATTTTATAATCATATTCTACTGCCACACTCAGTAAATCAAGGTGTGGCAGAATATTTAAAAATCTCATTCCGGAAAAAACAATTACTGTCTAAACCACAAACTTGTTTTTACTCTTTACTTTTTAGCATTTAAAGTTTAGTTTTTTATCAGACTTTTAGTGGGGAATGTATGAAAGGCTTTTGTATAATAATCGTTTCCTTTTTGTTTTCTGCATTATCTCTTGCCCAGCAAATTTTTGATCTTAACGGATGGGAAACACAAAGTGGAAAAACTTATTTGTTCTACCGGTTCGGAGACCTTTCTCCATACACTTCAATATTCAAATTCGATACTGAAACCCAACAAGACACAATTTTTCTCTATGGTTACAGATCAGATTTTCCACCCGGAGACACAGGAAAAGCAAATAATGATTTTGAATTTTTCCCAAATGATTCAATAAACTTTATCAGCGTCGGGAACGAGTTAAATGTTGATTTCTGGGGCACAATATACCGAAATGACACTCTCACTTTTTCAATTCCCTTCGACATAATCAATGTAGATATCTCAAAGCAAAATCCACAAAAAGTTTTTGCCGGTGGAGATTATAACCTTCTTTTCAGGAGTTTTGATGGCGGATATAATTTTCCTTCTGATTCAATTATGCAGTTTTCATTTTTATCACTCTCTCCGTTTAATGATAATATCTTTTTCGGACTTGATAGTCTGAACCGGCTTATTAAATCTTTTGATGGTGGAAATACCTCTGTATTGGTTGATACTTTAAGAACAAATGATTCATACAAATCAAAATTTTTATACGATTCAGATCAACAGCACATATATCGCGTAACAAACAGTTATGGTAAATATGTTTTTCTTACTTCAAACAACAACGGCAATCAATTCAGTTGGGCAAATTCTTATGAAAGCGATTATCCTCTCTATGTTTCTAATGACCAATCATTAAACGGTACCATCTATCTCGCTAATCGAAAAAATATTTATAAATCAACAAACTATGGGTTAACATTTTCATTATTCAAAAGTTTTGACAGCAAGATTACAGGTATCTATAAAAAACCGAATTCTGATATCTTATTTGCATCAACAAAGTACAATATTTTAAAGATTACTCCTGATACCGTAACAACAATCAAATCAATTCCTATTCCCACTGATTTATATAATTACTATCCGTTGAAGATTGGAAACAAATGGATTTACAATGCAGTAACATACATTGATGACTTCCCAACTCAGATAATCTATGGAACAATTGTAAGAGAGGTAACGAGGGATTCGATTGCATCTAATGGCCACAAATACTTTTTAATTAAACAACAATATCAACAAAACAGTTATAATTATTATGAATACTATTTGGAAAGAATTGATACTGCAACAGGGAAAGTTTTCAGATATGATGAGTTATATGGTTTACCGAACAATGAAATACCGATAGATGATTTAACTGCTGAAGTAGGCGACACCATTCACTCAGGAAGATTCGGTTATTATCCTCCTTATACTCCAACAATTTTAATTGATCAGAATTACTTTACGAATTGGGACTTAAAAAAACCGAGAAAAGTTTTTTATCAGGATGTACTGGGTACGCCGATATATAGTCTTTCAATGTCTTTTGGTTTAGATAGTCTTTATTATTCATTTGACTTTGGTTATACAACCTGGGATCTAAGAGGTTGTATAATTAATGGAATTGTTTATGGTGATACTGTTTTATCAGTAGAAGAGAAAGATATAATAGTTAAAGAACACAAATTAAATCAAAACTATCCCAATCCTTTTAATCCAACCACCAGAATAAGTTGGCAGACGCCAGCAGGCAGTTGGCAAACATTAAAAGTTTATGATATACTCGGAAATGAAGTTGCAACATTAGTGGACGAATACAGAGATGCGGGAAAGTATGAAATTACTTTCAATGCTTCGAACCTTGCAAGTGGTGTTTATTTCTACAGATTGAAGGCAGGAAATTTTATTGAGACAAAGAAGATGATACTATTACGGTAACTCACTTCAACTATAAGAGAAATTATAATGAAAAAAGTTTTATTTACAATACCCTTTTTAATTTTGATTTCCAATCATTATTACTCTCAGACCGCTGTGTTATTCTCACAGCAGGAATTAGATAATTCTGTTTCCTCAAGTGCTTTAATCCGAACAAATAATAATCATTTGCTCATATGCTGGGCTGATGATTCAAATAAAAAATTATACATCAGTAAAAGCAGTAACGATGGAAATACCTGGAGCAGCAAACAGGAACTAACATTTTTTCCAGCGGGAGATACTATTAAAGAATTAAGTCTTGCAACATATGGAGATATTGTTTTATTAAAATATGGAATAAATTATGGGGGTCGTTGGTATGGTTATTTTATTTCTACCAACAATGGCATAGACTGGTCCTCAGATGGTTACATTAACTTTTCTTCCGGACTTAATAACTATAAAGCTGCATACACAAGTCTTGGCATTCTTAGTAATAACACTTTTGTCTTTTGTCATAGTTTTCAATCACCACCTTATTCTTATCACAGAGGAATTTATTTATCCCGATTTGTAAACAATCAATGGTCTCAACATCAGATGATTGACCCAACTGGTGTTTGGGGATTTGTTTTCTCCCCTTCTCCAAATAAAGATATGGTGGTTTTTGCTGATTCAAACGGAAATAAAACAGACCTGTATTACAGAACATCAACGGATGGTGGTTTTAGCTGGTCAGCAAAGCAATTATTACTGTCAACTGCTTACTCTAAAAGCAGACCTCAGGCTATCAAATCCAATAATGATATTTTTATCTTCTATGAAGAAATTATCCCAACTTCATTTCAGAACTACTATCAGAAGGAAGTATTCTTTATTCGAAGTACTGATAATGGACAGTCGTGGTTACCTCCTGTAAGAGTTACAAAATATCCCGGTGATGATGATAATTTCAGTGTTGCTTTTACTTCTGCTTCAACTCCTGTTGTTGCTTTTACAAGAGCAGTAAATTCTGATCAGATCAAACAGTTCAATCATATTTATCTTCTCAAAGAACCTGAGAAAAACTCTCCTCCTGTTTTGATAAACAGGAATAGTTACAGGAATACTGTAGAAAGAAATTCCCTTGCAACTGTGAGGGCATTTGTTGATTACTATGGTTCGATAGAATCCGTAAAACTGATTGTAAAAGGAATAAACCGCTCCGATACATTGACAATGTATGATGATGGATTGCATCAGGATTCTCTGGCTGGTGATAAAATCTATGGGGCTTCTGTTAATATAAAAGAGGAAATCAAATATTTATATGTAAAATCAGTAACTACTAATGGATTATCTTCAATTCAATATCTTGGATATATAACTTCTCCTCAAATCGGAGCAGAATATGAAACATTAACACTTAGAAGGTATCTCGGAAATTTTTCTAACACAGGTGTAATAGGTTCAGGGGGAGGAGGTGTTTCAGGAATATTGTACGATAATAAAGAAGTTTTTTTCAGTGGAGGATTTTTCTTAGTAGGTAAAAATCAAAATGAATGGTGGGCAAACGGAGTTTTTTTTCCTTCCAGAATAAATGATTATCTACCTGGATTACCTGGAGTTTCTAATGACCCGCGTTACGGAATGTATATAATAAAAAGTACCAACCCACCATTCGGAGAATCCTGGCAGAACTGGCGTTTTGCTGTTGAACTTGGCGCTGATTTTTATGATGGAGACGGAGACGGTATTTATAATCCTGTTGACTTAAACGGAAATGGCATTTGGGATAATTTTGAAGACAGACCAGATTTATTAGGCGATATTACTCTGTGGTGCGTTTATAATGACAGTCAACCACCTTCATTAAGAAGATTTTTTTCTGTTCAACCTTTGGGAATAACAATAAAGCAAACAACTTTTAGTGTTTTACCTGAAGATCCTCATCAGGCAGATAATATATTTTTTGTCCGTTACAGAATTTCTCAAAATGGCAGTGTAGCCGAAAGACTTGACTCAGTTTATTTTATGATTATGACAGACCCTGACATAGGCAATTTTAATGATGCTTATTTGGATGATTTGGTCGGATGTGATACTTTACTTTACAGTGGTTACACCTACAATGATGGTGAAGACGCAGATTGGGGATTTAACCCACCGGCAATTTCTACTACTCTTTTGCAAGGACCAATTGCTTACATACCAGGCATAACTTTCATTGACAGTAACTCTAATGAAAAATATGATGATGGAATTGATACCCCTCTTGATACTGCATATAATCTCAACGGTTATTATTTCAGACCAATTACTTACCCGGGAGCTAATAATTTGAGAATGAATTCATTTATTCATTTAATGTTCTCTCTTCCTATTCCTATTCCTTCTGGTTTAGATATCATTTCGCTAAGAAATTATGCACTTGGTCTTGATTGGTTAGGAAATATTTTTGATCCCTGCACATGGCTCTTTGGAGAAGTAAGGGGCGGTATTCCATGTGAACTTATCAATCCCGTCTTTTTATATTCAGGTGATCCTGTTAACAACACTGGTTGGATTAATATCTTCCCCACAGACCAAAGAATGTCAGCTAATGTTGGTCCGTTTGAATTGATTGCAAATCAGGAAATTGATATCTGGGTTGCCTATGTTGCCGGACGAGGAACTGATGCTTTGAATTCAGTTACTGTTCTTAAAGAGAATATTCAATATGCGATTGACAGTTATAAAAGTAATTTCACTAATCTACCCGGCGCTGAACCGTTTGAATTTTATGTGCCACCACCAAAGAGTTTTAAGCTTTATCAGAATTATCCAAATCCTTTCAATCCAACCACCAAGATAAGTTGGCAGACGCCAGCAGGTAGTTGGCAAACATTAAAAGTTTATGATATACTCGGAAATGAAGTTGCAACATTAGTGGACGAATACAGAGATGCTGGAAAGTATGAAATTACTTTCAATGCTTCGAACCTTGCAAGTGGTGTATATTTCTACAGATTGAAAGCGGGTAATTACATTGAGACGAAGAAGATGATGCTGCTTCGTTAATAACAATGGAGGCAAAGTTTTAGTCAGACAGTGATCTGATTAGTTATTTTTTTAAGGGCGACTTTATGAAACATTCATTTAAAGTCGCCTTTTTATTTCAATACAATTTTTTCAACGCCAGCAGCTTTATAAACATGACATTGGCAATCATCTGTTTTTACAAGGAAAAATGTGTACGCTAGTCGCCCTATTGAGTTTGTTGCGGAATAATAAATTAATGTTGGTGTTATCGTAAGGTAATGAACATTCGAATAATCTATTACACAATAAAGCCCTGAACGGTATTCAACTTGTTTCTTTAACGGCACGATCATCCTGCCGGATTCATCTACAATATCCACATCAAGTGAATCAACAGGATTGTCCAGAAAATCAACAACAAGTACAGTTATCTGTCTGAATTCTTCTGTGCAGAAGCAATCGGGTGATTTGTTTTCATTACAACTTACAATAAGTAAAACAGCGGCGATAAGTAAAAATTTCTTTTCATTTTCATAAATCATTTTTTGTTAACTTAAAATTATATTTGTACTCAAATCAATAACAAAAAAGTATGAAAATGAAAACTGGTGTTTTATTGGTTAACCTCGGGACCCCTGATAGTCCGGCAGTTAAAGATGTTAGAAAATATCTTTTCGAATTTCTCAACGATCCAAGAGTCATTGACATTCCTTCAGCTTTAAGATTTTTTCTGGTAAATTTTATTATTGTTCCCTTCCGTGCACCCAAATCTGCAAAGGTTTATCAACTTCTATGGACAGAAAAAGGTTCACCAATTCTTATTTATGGTGAATCAGTAAAGGAAAAATTACAGGAAGCTCTCGGAAGTGATTATGAAGTTGAACTTGCTATGCGTTATCAGAATCCTTCACTTGATGATGTACTTAACCGAATGCGGCTAAAAAATTATAAAAAGATTATTGTAATTCCGCTTTTTCCTCAATACGCATCTGCCACAACTGGTTCAATTGTGGAAAAGGTAATGAAGATAGTAAGCAAATGGTGGGTTATTCCCGAAATTAAATTTACCGGACAGTTTTTTGATAATGAGGGATATCTGAATACAATTGTTGAGAGAGCAAAAAAATATAACCTGAATGAATTTGATCATATACTTTTCAGTTACCACGGTTTACCTGAAAGACAGGTTGATAAAGTTTACTTTGATGGTAAACCATGTTCAGATCATAAATGTGATGAAGAACTTAACGATGAAAACATATATTGCTATAAAGCTACCAGTTATGCGACCACACGATTATTAGCAAAGAAGATGAACATCCCGCCGGAAAAATACACTGTCTGTTTTCAATCACGGCTCGACAAGAAGTGGCTCGAACCTTTTTCAGATGAGGTTGTAATAGAACAGGCAAAAAAGGGTGCAAAAAAACTTCTGGTTTTCTCACCCGCTTTTGTTGCCGATTGCCTTGAGACAACAGTTGAAATAGGTATAGAATATCAGAAACTATTCGAAGAACATGGCGGAGAGAAAGTTCAGCTTGTGGAAAGCTTAAATGATCATCCGATGTGGATTGAAACTTTAAAAGGAATGGTTATTAAAGAGAGTTAAAAAATGATAAAACAAAAAACAAGAAAATTGAAAGTCAGAACAAAAAGACAGTTGAAAAAATTAACTGAGCTTTTTGATCAGGAACCGAAACAAATTGGTTTACCTCCGGGAACTCTTGTTTATACAGGAGAGAAAAGAACGGAGCCAATCAGTATTAAACTTTTTGAATATGATAAGGATACTTTTTCAGAAAGAAATGTTAATGATATAACCGAAATAAAAACTTCTTTAGAAAATGATAAGGCTTCATGGATACTTGTTGATGGAGTACATAACATTGAACTGATGGAAAAGTTTCAGAATTATTTCAACATACATCCTTTGGCAATGGAAGATATTGTTCATACTACTCAGAGACCAAAAGCTGAGGAATATCAGGAACAACTGTTTATTATACTAAGAATGTTTTTATTCGAAGAAGAATCGGGTGATTTGAAAAATGAACAAGTTAGTTTTGTGCTCGGGAAAAATTATTTATTAACATTTCTGGAAGACCCCGGTGATGTGTTCAATCCGGTAAGAGAAAGAATAAGAAAAGATGGAACAAAGCTAAGAAATAACGGTGCTGATTTCCTGGCTTATGCATTAATAGATGCCGTTGTGGATAGTTATTTTCACATACTCGAAAAGCTTGGTGAAGAAATCGAAGAGATTGAAGACAGATTAGTTGCAAATCCGACAAAAGAAGATTTACAGGCAGTTCATCAGATGCGAAGGAATATGATTCTGCTCAGAAAATCTGTTTGGCCTCTAAGAGAAGTTATTTCTCACCTTCAGAGAAATGAAATTAATCTGATTAATTCATCAACTCAGATTTACATCCGCGACCTTTATGACCACATTATTCAGATAATGGATACAATTGAATCCTATCGCGATATGATTGTCGGAATGCTTGATGTTTATCTTTCGAGCACAAGCAATAAACTCAATGAGGTAATGAAATTTCTTACAATAATTTCAACTTTGTTTATACCGCTTACATTTCTTGCCGGAGTTTATGGAATGAACTTTCATTACTTCCCTGAGTTGAAAATCCGATGGATGTATCCATGGGGTTTCTGGATTATTTCATCAATGATTTCAGTGGGAATGATATTTCTCTTTAAAAGAAAAAATTGGTTATGAATGATGTGGTTCTTATATCTGACATCACTAATTCCTCTTCCGATACTTTCTATCCCGATCTGGTTACTTACCCCTAAGAGCAAAACACAGTTTGCAACAAAATGTAAAGTACTGATTAATTATCAGTTTAACCTTTTAATGCACTTACTCAACTCTGTTCTTCTAATTCCCTTTCTGATAGGAGTTATTTTTTTAATAATACTGATAATTGTTCATTTAAGATTTATATTTTTATCTATAAGGGGAAATAAAACTCCGTCGCTTCCCTTTTCTTTAACATTTATCAATTGACTTTGTCTCAGATACCAGCAAATAACATTGATAAAGTGTAAAAATTTTTTATTTTGTTACCAAAAGAAAAAAGGATTTTTTGTATGAACATTTCCGGTTCTGCTTTAGCCGGAGAGTTTCTAACCATAAGGTATCCCTGAATATTTAAGCATTACTTAAACCCTTTTGTATCATTGCTCTCTCTGGCATAGTTTATAATTAAATATTATGAAAGGAGAGATATGATGCAGAAGTATAACATTGTGATTTACGGACTTACCGAAGCTGCATTAGTTTGTGCTAATTCAGCACACAAAACTTATCCCGATAAAAATATTGCTCTGATCTATCCCGAGAATAATAAAAAGTTCATTTCTGTATTATGTAAAAATCTTGCATCTAATTCAAACGGAAAAATTTCAGTTATACACAAAAGAATTACTGCGCGGGAAGCAGGCAATCTTATTCTTGATGATAACGAAGTAATAGGTTTTGATAAACTTGTTGTTGCAACAGGTTCCTCCCCAATCAAACCCAATATCGAAGGAATTGACAAAGAAGGAGTATTTCTGATTGAAAAAGATTTTCAGAACATAAACCGCTTAAAAAAACTAGCTCTGAAATGTGAAAAGATTGTTGTTTTTGGAGGAGGATATATCGGAGTTGAATTTGCTGATGAACTTTTGCGTGAAGGAAAATCAGTAACAATTATAGAAAGATCAAACCGTCTTTTACCATCCTCATTTGATTCCGAAATAAGTTTATCTGCACAACATATAATTGAATCACAGGGCGGAATAGTTATACTAAATAATAAAATCAAAGAAGTGATTGGTAACGGAAAAATCGAAGCTGTAAAACTCAGAAGCGGAGAAACAGTAAATTGTGATTTCCTGATGATATCTTCCGGAAGTCGCCCGAATGTTGAAGTTGCTGAAACACTGAAAATAGTATTTGACTATGATCGAGGTATTTTAGTTGACGATTATTTCCGTACTTCAGATAAAAATATTTTCGCAATTGGTGACTGTGCTGCAAAGTTCGATTTCTTCCGGGGTGATTTGTGCAGCTTTCTGATTCAATCAATAAAACTCCAGGAAGCCGAGCTTGTCGGATCGAATCTTTATTCTGTAATTTATAATCGCGGTAAAATTTCTTCATACCTTAAAAATCAGAAAAGATTATTAGGAAGAATTAAAAATCCGGAGAACTACAATGAGAAAAGTCATTTATCTGTGCGGTCGTTGCAAAATTGAGTTTGAAGGTTACCTAGATAATAAACCAGAAAAGTGTCCCGACTGTGGTTATGATAAAGTTTATTTAACACATCAGCACAGAAGATATTCGAGAAAAAGTCGTCCTAAAGTCAGATGGTCATTTAAAGTTAATTAAAAAAAGAAAGGGGTTAGAGCAATGAAAATCGCAATTCAAACAACAGACGGTGGAAAAAGGATTGCAAATCCTTTTGTAAGATCAGGGGGATTTCTTGTTTATGATGTTGATGAATGGGAAATTAAAAATTGTCACTACTGCCCTGAAAGAACGATTGATCAATTACTTGAAGCAAATAATATTGCTGAATGGGATGCTATTATTTCAAGAGGACTTCCAAAGGACATAAAGAATCAACTTGAAAAAATGGGCAAAGAAGTGATGATTACATTTTCCGATTCACCACAAAATGCATTGAGAGCATACTTGAGTAATAAGATGCAGGAAACAATGATTCATTGATTAAGTTTTAGCTAAATGTTGAAATACTCAAGAGTTGCTACTTCGTTTCCCAGTATATCAAAAACTTTTAATTCGGTCTTGGCTAGCCCTGTCCCTGTATCAGGGATTTGGTAACGAATCTTTGTTGCTGGGCTAAACGGATTCGGATAATTCTGCTCCAACTTGTATTCTGTTGGTATTGTGTATTGTAATATAAATTGTTTTGTTTGATAAATACTTTTGTTATCTGTGATTATAAACTCAATCGTGTCTGCTTCTGTTTTTCCAATATTATATTCAACATCAAAAATATATACTATCTCTTTTGCTTCTTTGGGATTTATGATTATTGTTTCTTTAATGTTATCAGAAAATTTTAAATGCTCTGAGCCACTCTTTAGGTGGGGTTTGGGGAGACTTACTGTTTCGGTTTCTGATGTGTTTACTATCTGCAGCACTATCTGATTTCCTTTTACCCCAGGTCTTAGCTCGTATATGCTTTGTGCCTGAATTGTTCCAACTATTAAAATTATTATGGATATTGTTTTCATACTTTCTCCCTGGTTTTTATTTCGTTCCTACGGAACTCTATTTCCATTTTCATTTTTTATTCTACAAACATTTTGCTCCTACGGAGCTATTTTTGTTTATCGCCTACTGTTGACTACCTATTTGTTCTCCATCAAACATCTTTCTTCATATTTACCTTCTGCTGACCAATGTCTAATGACCAATGACCAATTACTGACACGGTGCTGAGTTACTGCTTGCCGTTGATGTTCTTCCATTTAGTGTCCACACAAGATTACTGCCATTAAAGTTTACTGTAAATACTTTGTAGTGTCTTCCTGGTTGAAATACTCTCGTCTGTCCTCTGTCCTGTGGAGTTGGTGTAAACTTGTTCCTGTTGCCTATCGGAATATATACGCTTACATCATTGTCGTTCCTGTAGCCAAAGAATGCTGTATATGTCCCGTCTCCGTTGTTCCTTACACACTCAAGCACAGGACGAACCGGCTGCGGCAGTGTACTTACTACTCTGTAAGTTAGTGTATCACTGTTTGTTGTACCTTCTGTTACCCAAACAGGATAGTTACCTGCTACGCTTACATCTGAAGCAAGTATCTGTGCAGTGAGTAATGTATCTGCTACATAAGTGGTTGTTCTTGCATTACCATTAAAGTAAACAACTGAGTTAGCTGAAAAACCTGTTCCTTTTACTTCCATTGTAAATGAGCCGGGATTGACTAAGGACATTGCTGGATTGATAACATCTATATCTGCATTTACAATAATCGGAGGTGATGGAAGTCTGTCTAAAATATACTGTGCATTCCAGTAGAGAAATTTCCAGCCTTCTATTGATACAAAACGTGGGTCTGTGTTGAGTGAGTCTTTGTAAACAAAATCAACCAAATCCTGGAATGCTTTTACCTTAACAGCACAAGAGACTGAATCTCCACTCTGCAAATTGGTTTTAGCTGATTGTAGTATTGCTTGTAACTCATCTTTAAATTGTAAATCGCCGAGCCAGTTGTAGTTGTAACATCCATCAATTATAAAAATTAAAGCTTCTATCAGTGAAGGTGTTGTCTGTGTAGAATCTGGTTTTTGAGGAATAAATTTATCTAACCTGTGCTCAACTAAGGATCTTGTTACTGTATCCTGTTCAGTTGACAGATAATTGCTGACGAATTGGTAATTCTCAATCGTTCCAAATTCTTTTAATAAAGAATCAGCTATTATAAAACGATATGAAGGAACAGGCTCTTGGTTCAATCTCTCCTTCATAAGTTCGGGCAAAGCCGGATAATCAATTACAAATAACAACCAAAGTGATAAAATTCTTGTAGCATCATCAGGTTCATTTCTGAATGAATTAACAAGTACCTGAGCTGCTTCATTCGGGTATTTTTCTGCAATTATAGCATTGGCTAAATATCGGGTAAAGGGCGAACCCCGAAAGTTTTGCGCATAATCAAATACAATAGGTTTTGCTTGCTGAATTAAATCCGGTCTATTATCTATTATTTTGGGAATTAAAGTAATATCAAAGAAAAATTTTGATGCTTTAGCATTATAGAAATCCAGAACGTATTGAGCTGTAGAGTAGTCGCCCAGTTCAATTAATATTTTTGAACAATCATAGCGCGTTTCAATCGGATCATAGCATTTATCTGAAGAATCAATTGATGTATGTGCTAAGTTTTGAACATTTGGCGAACCAAGTTTTTTCAAAAGTCTTAAGTAAATAGCAGTACAGTCTCCATTTTGTGCTTTCAATTCTAATTTCGGAATTGCTTCAACTATATTATATTTTTCTATTAACATTCTAGAATTTCGATCTTCCCAAATATTATTGCTGTCGAGACTATCAATTATCCTTTGCTTTTCTTCCTGAGTTAATTCCTGAGCATATAGTGTGAGACTAAGTACAATTGTGAACAATAAAATTATATTTACTTTCATTTTAATTTCCTTTTACTTAATTACAATACCAGATATTTTCGAACTCATTTAATAATACATTGATAGTATTGATTACCGTTGGACGACTATTGATGTAGTTTTCGTAATCGACCTGCCTTTCATCAACTATGAAACTCTGATTTATATGGTTATCATATCCTTCAAATAATAAATCCTCAAAACCTTCGTAAATTATGTGGCCATTTTCTTTTTCCCCTGCAATAACTTTTTGCAAATATTTAAAATAAATTAGCTTTGCATCGTCCGGTCTGTTGGCTCTTCTATTTTCAAGATCATAATTGCCACAATTTACTTCCAATAAATCTAATGTAGGATAAAGAAAGGCGGTTTGCAAACTGTCTATCACCCATTGAAAATCCTGCCCGTGTGCCATCTCGTGTGCCATTTCTACTTCAAGAAAAATATATCCTCCGGCTCGCACATTTGATGGATATGATTTATGTCCTTCTAAATCTTTCTTCGCTTCACAAATATCCGGATCATTCCAAACTGACTGGATTTCAGAAATCTCATATAAATACCTATATCCTTTGTTAGTGATATTAGTAAGACAGACATCCATTATCGTTTGAAAATATGGATAAAGAGGTAATGTTGTTCCAAACTTCCATTTACTGAAGTTTGGATCAAAGCAAGCAGATAAATTTTCAGTTTTAAAGTATTCTATTGCTGTAACTGCAGTTCTTCCCCAAAGCACTGAAAATATTCCTGCGACAACAGCAGTATTATTTGCTTGTTCTGTAGAACAAGGATCGGCATTGAATGTGCCATTTGGGAAAGATTCATAAGTGAATGAGGGTTTCATTATCACTTCGTTGCATGTGTACTCATCACACCCATCTTTTTTAACTAATAAATTATTTTCACCCCTTCTTTCTGATATAAAATCTCCTATAAAACAATATTCTCCTATGATTATTTCTGTATTACTTACTTCTTCTTTCTCTCCTGACTTTTCAAGTTCTTTCCGTTTTTTCGATATCTTGTTCTCTCCGCCTCGATAATTACCCATCATCATTCCCACTCCTATTCTTACTTCTATTTGTTCTTCTTCAAGACTATCTGCTGCAACAAATTTTATCGGCTGGGTTACTCCACTAATGTATGCTGCTGTGTCTACGCCGCTAACTAATGCACCTGCTGTGCAACCCTCCATCATCCCAAACTCAAATATTTGCCCGACTGGAAATTCTTCTATCCTGCCATCATAATACTGCTTTTTTACCTTTATCAACGCTTCTTCTCCTGCCCTTACTTCCTGTGGCTCTATTTCTACCATTAACTCATAATCCTCTATGGTTACAACTATTTCTAATTCATTATAATCCCAATCATCTCCGGCTGCCTCATATCCAATCCAATACTGCCTGCTATTCAGTTGTATTATCTGTGCTCCTGACTCCTCTCCTTCATAAATTATTCCATAATGGTTATAATACCAATATATCCCTATGCTTATTGTTGTACCTGCAGGATAATATTCTCCGCTTTCCCACTGATACCCAATGTTGTAGTTTGCATTTTCAAGTATTAACCTTGCTTCCGGCTGTCGCATTATTAAATCTATTCTGGCTGTGGCTGGTGCTTCACTGTATGTAACTTCTACTTTTACTTTACCTCCTTCTGGTAAATAAATTAATGATTCGATGTTCTCGGGATTAAAGTTGTTCTTCTTCTCAACAGACTTTTTTACACTACTGCCGTTGCTGTATGTTGTATCTGGAAATGTTATTAGAGGATTTTCCGGTTTGAGGATTTGTCTTTGTGGATTTATCTCCACCTTTTCTTTTATTACTATCTGTGCTTTAATTGTGGATGTTGGAAGCAGAATTATGGTTATCAGAATTAAAAA
>FWWM01002078.1_pt1 | contig 56281 bp, 56 predicted proteins | sample 2228351 | NCBI WGS metagenome assembly FWWM01 (sample SAMEA103939774, study PRJEB20133) | metagenome | reverse complement strand
TCTGACATATTCAACATCTTTGAGCATTGCTATAATCTCCACTGTACTTTAATTACACCACCTCCACCATTCCAAAACCCTGCCCTGTTCTCTGTCCCATGCCTATCTGATAAAGCATCTGCAAATCGCGCGGGTCTCCTTTGAGTTTAAAGCATCCTTCAAAACAGGTAAGGGTCATGTAGGGTTTGCCTGTCTTTTCCCTGAAGCCTCTAAGTGTATGTTTGACTACCTGCTTTTTAAGTTTTACAGGAATAAATTCAATCTCTCTATAAAGCCCCTCTCCTCTTATGTCTTTTAAAATCCTGTCATGGATGGCATTGAAATGTTCATTAAAAGAGGCTATAGGCGATAGGCTGGAGGCTATAGGCAAAATAGGCCTGCCTTCTTTATTTTCAATTAATATTGGGGCATTAGTCCTGAACATTACCTCATCAGAGTTTATCTTCTTTTCATTGATTATAAATACCCTTTCAAATTTGAGGTCTATGCCGTTTCCAAATGGAAAAGTTTTTATCTCAAGCAGGCCGTTATAAAGACATACCATGAACTGATATTCTGAAGAACTTATGTAGAAAGAAAGGCTATTGTTTACAGGAAAATAAAAAACAGCGTCTTCAATCTCGACACCTTCGTCTATAATAATTTTTTCCTTTTTTATATTTTTGTCAGCAGGTATTGAGACATTAAAGCAGAATGGTTTGGCTACTTTTGAATATTCAGAGTTTTTATCAGGATAGAGGCTCTCTTTATAGCCAGCGTCGGATTGTTTAAGCGCCTCCTTTATCAGCGCCATAAATCTGTGGCGGTAAAGAATATGCAATTTATCTGTCTTAAATATTACCTTGAGCCTCATGAACTTCCTTCTTTAATATGTCTCGTGATTTAGCCTTAGTTTAAAATATATCATATAACCCTTCACTAAACAATATGAAAATTCCTCTGCTGGATAGGAAACTTAATTCTGATTTTTAGAACTACATTGCTTCAATTATATATGCAGATTAACAACCTTTCGAAGAGATTTTTGAAGAAATGTGAGGGTATTTACAAAAAATATTAAATACCCCTTTTTTGACCGTCCCGGAATATTTAAGAAATATCTTGTTTTCCAAAATCCAACCTACGAGGTTGGATTTCGGGGTTATGATTGTTGTTATAATTTCTTTATGAGAGAAAAAGAGCTGATTGATTTGGGTCGCTGGTCGGTGGATAAAATCGATTCTTTAATAAGCCTTTCATGTAAGATTAAAGACGTCGGCAGGAGAATAGCATTTATCTCGAGTCAATTTCGTGAGCTGGATTATAAGACATCAACCCTAATAGGAGACATATATACGCCAGAAAGGTTAGTAATCAATCTTAAGGAGGTTGACTGCTTCACATTCCTTGATTATGTTGAGGCAATGAGGGTTTCAAATTCATTTTCAGACTTTAAAGAAAACCTGAAAAAAATAAGATATAAATCTGGATTGATTGATTTTTTAAATAGAAAGCATTTTTTTACAGACTGGATAGACTTTAACTCAGTATATGTCATTGATGTTACCGAACAAATAGGAGGTCACAAAACAGTTATTGTAGAAAAGTTTTTAAACCTCAAGGAAGATGGGTCATATTTTCTGGCTGGCATTAAACCGATTAGAAGAGAGATTAGGTATATTCCATCACAATTTGTTGATGAAGACCTTATTAATGGATTTAGGACAGGAGATTATGCAGGTATTTATTCAGATAAAAAAGGTCTTGATGTCTCTCATGTAGGCATTATAATTAAGGAAAACAATAATATCTATTTCCGTCACGCATCTTTTTTAGCCAAAAAAGTTTTAGATAATGATTTCAGGAGATACATAGTTGATAAGCCGGGATTGATTATTTTAAGACCAATAGGTTAATTGCCGACCTTTAAATTTATTATTACTTCTTTCATTTTCACCAATAGCAATAAGCCAGGAATTGCTGCAAGGGCTGTAATAAAGAAAAACATGGGCCATCCTGTTGATTGAACGATAAACCCCGATGAAGGGGCAATGAAAATTCTTCCAAGTGCTGCTAAAGAAGATAATAATGCATATTGGGTTGCGCTGTACCTTTGATTACAAATTGTCATAAGTAATGCAATAAAAGCAGATGTACCCATACCTCCGCTGAAATTTTCAAATGCCACTGCACAGATTAATATAAAGTAACTTTTTCCAACCAATGCCAGAACCACAAAAGACAGGTTTGATATAGCCTGCAATATCCCAAAAAATAAAAGGGATTTAAAGATGCCGAGCCTCGCCATTAAGGCACCTCCATATAGCGCCCCAATAATAAGGGATACAAGACCAAGTCCTTTATTGATTGTTCCTACATCTGCAGGAGAAAAACCAATGCCTTTTATAAGAAAGGCTGTCGTTAATGTGCCTGCGTATGCATCACCTAATTTATATAAGATTATTAAGAATAGTAGCGGAATTGCAGAATTTCTCGAAAAATAATCTTTAAGAGGACCCCATACTGCATCTTGAAGGTTTTTTGGAGGTATTGTTTTTTGCTCGGGTTCAGGACCAATTAAGGCGGATATGATCCCAATACCCATCAAGACAGCCATTGATAGATAGGTATTACGCCATCCTATATAATCTGATAAAATCAGGGCAATCGCACCTGATACCAGCATCGCAATTCTATAACCCATCACAAACACAGAAGCACCTGCGCCTCTTTCTTTCTCTCTCAATATGTCCGTACGGTATGCATCTATAACGATATCCTGAGATGCTGAGGCAAAAGCGACTATTAGTGCTAATATTCCCAGCAAGTAAGGCTCCTGTTTTGGAGAGCTGAATGCTATCAAAGATATGCCTATTGCAAGGCATATTTGCGTCAGTACTATCCAACCCCTTCTTCTTCCCAAAAACGGCAGGACAAATCTGTCCATCACCGGAGACCAGAGGAATTTAATTGTATAAGGAAGTCCAACGAGGGCAAATATTCCGATGGTTTTTATATCTACTCCATCCACCGCCATCCATGCCTGAAGAGTTCCCCCTGTCAGTGCCAGCGGAAGACCAGAGGAAAAGCCTAATAACGATATGCTCAATATTCTAAGGCTTTTAAATATCTCAATATAATTGCTGAATCTTATCAAATATTAGCCCCACTTTTATTGCTTTATCTGTTTCCTCATCTCCTCTATCCACAGGTCGAGATTCTTTAGCTGTTCTAACTTTTCTTTTATCTCTTTATTTTCTTTATTCAATTGTTCTAATTTAAACTTCAGTTTTTTGTTTTCATCATTTAACTTTTCAGTCGCTGCCAATAAACTATTAATTTCATCATTTAATTGTTTAACCTTATCACTAATTTGAAGGTTTTCATTTAAAAGTTTATCTATTTCATGAAGCATTGCATAAAGATTCTTAACATCATCTTCTAAAATGCTCTCAGGATAGTATGATATATATTTTTTAATTTCACTGAGTGCCTTTTGGTAATCAAGATATGGATTTTTATAATAAGAGTATATGATAGCAAGTTGCAGGTGTGCCTTCGCCTTTTTTGCTGATTCTGGATGATCTCTTATAATCTCATCTAATTGTTCAATTTCCTTTTTGAATTCCCTCTGATAGATGACCTCTTTTCTTATGCCATCGGCATAATAGGTACAACCGTATATTATTAATAGAAAAAATAAGAGAACCGTTTTTTTTAGCTTATACATTGTGTAACTCACTTTCTCCAGCTACATAAATTCCATTTGGCAAAGTCTTTGCAAATTCCCTCGCATCCCTGGCTATCTCCATAATCTGTACAGGATTTGAAAACCTCAGATGCTGATTTGTGACAACAACAATGGATATTGTCATTATTGGATAGGCAATAACCTGTCCTGCCTGAGTTTTTACATTTATATAACCACGCTGACGATCTTCATCATCATAGAAATTTGGTATTAATTGATTAAATTTTTCAACAGTGAACTCACAGATATTCATATATCTATCAGGAGAACTTATTATAACAAAGTCGTCTGCACCTATGTAGCATATAAAATCATCTTTTGTTCCAGTCTCAGAAACCACATCTACTATTATTTGACCTAATGCACGAATTATTTCATCCCCTCTTTCATATCCATATCTGCTGTTAAATTGCTTAAAGTTATCAATATCAATGGCGCAAAAAGCAAAAGATTCGTTATTCTTAATCTTTCTTTTGAGAATATCATAAAGTGATCTTATACCCGGTAATTGCATAAGGGAATCTTCCAGATATATGGATTCTAATTTCCTGAGCCTTTTAGAGACTTCGTTGAGGGAATTAAGAATCTCTCCCAATTCAGCCTTCTGGTTAATATTCTGTATATATTCAAATTCGCCATCTAACAATTTCTTTGCAGCAGTATTTAATTGCTCAATTGAATCTGAGATATTTTTGGAGTTCCGTATAGCAATGCTGACAACCAATAAAGTTATCAGAATACAAAAAATGATAGAGGCTGTATGAAATTTTGATTTAACATGAGAAATTTCGAGGATTTTTTTATTTTGTATATCGTATAACTCAAAAGATAGATTTTTAAGAAGTTCAATTAACTCTCTTTGTGTTTTTGTTATTTTTTCCTCATTCGAAAAATTAATATTTTTTAAATCTTCAGAATATAGTTTTTTGAATTCTTCGTAAAGTAATGCAATATGTTCGAGGGTCCTTTTATCTAAATCGGGCAGCCCTTTTATGTGATCAAAGAGTTTTTCGAACTCAGAACTTTTTTCCCAAAACAATGTCAATGTTTCAGGATTTTTCAAAATGATATAACGGCGTCCATAAGACTCTTGTGTTATAAGATTTTCAAGCATTTTATCAATCACAATTAAAAACCTGGAATTTGTTTGAGTAATACTGTTATTTATTGACTTAAGGGTTGACATAGCATAAATTGCATAAAAAATGATCAGTGCGAGGACCAATAAATATCCTGCAAGGATTCTTTTTGAAATACCAAGGTGGAAGGGAAAAATAAATTTCTTATTCATATTTTTGAAATTAAATCATTTCAAATTTTAACTAATTCAACCTTACAGGTAGTTTGCCATTAAATTGTATCTCTCCTTTGAGACACTTAATAAATGCCTCCTGTGAATGTTCAGAAGACTCATATGCAGCAATAAGCATATCTGCATCTTTAAAATGGCTTAAGACATAAGGGCTTCCGAATGATACAATAATGGTCTTTTTTGCCTTTTTTATAATTTTTTGTATTTTCTCTATCTCGTTTTTATCAATTCCGGAGTCACCTTTCCATGCAGATACGCTCGTAAAAATACATACAATAGCTAATCCATTATCCTTTAGTTCACTATTTCTAAAGTATCTTTTCAATAAGCATGAGCTATAAATTTTACTATCTCCAGCAAAAATCATCTGAAAATTATTTCCTTTATAAAGCTTCAACATATCTTCATCACCCCTTACAAGGGCTATAGATAGATCATAGAGCCTTTTTGAAATAGAAAGATTTTTCTCTGGATTAAACTCGTATTTTCTAATATCTTTGAGACCCTCTTTTGTTTTTAATATTCTCTCCAGGGCATTATCTATCCTCTTTTTGTTCACCTCATTAAACTTCATCGCATCTTTAAGCTCCTGCACAGTCAAATCAACATCTGAAGGATGAAGTAGTATGTCAACACCTGCATTAATGCATCTGACAGAGATCTTTCCATAGTCTTTTATTGCACTCATATTCAGGGCATCTGTTAATACCAAACCTTTAAAGCCCAGTTCTCTTCTTAACAAGTCAGTAATTATCTTTTTTGAAAGGCTGGCTGGTTTTGAATCTATTGATGGCACTTTTAGATGACCGATCATGATGCTTGATGAGCTGGCCTCTATGGATTTTATAAAGGGTTGGAGGTCGATTTTTATCAGGTCATCCCTGGATTTATTAATTACAGGAAGTGCGATATGGGAATCTACAGCTGTGTCTCCATGTCCTGGAAAGTGTTTGGGGCAGCTAATCAAACCAGAATTTTCGAGGGTTTTTACATAGTGAACGCCAAACCATGCCACTGTTTTGGGATCATCAGAAAAAGCCCTCGTACATATTATGGGATTATCTGGGTGCTGATTGACATCGAGCACAGGTATTAAGGGCATATTGATACCTACATATACAGCTTCCATTGTTATTGCCTTTATTGCATCTTTTAGTAAAGAGAGATTGTGGCGACTCTTTCTGGCTATCGCAGAAGCTATTGCCATCTGACAGGGGAAATCGGTCATGTCTTTTACTTGTTGCCCTACCCCTCTTTCTATGTCGGATGCAATGAAAAGCGGTATTTCTGAAAATGACTGTAGTTTGCTTATAAAAGGCTTAATTTCGTCCTTAACGCCGCCAAAAATGATGAATCCACCAATACCCTTTTCTACAAGCTCTATGATGTAATTCCTGTATTTCTTTATTTTTATTTTGTCACCATCAAGTCTTGCAATTATAAGTTGATATAAAATTTTTTCAGGAAGGTCTGCTTTACGCATGATGTAAAAAGTTTAACAGATATTTGAACATTGAGACAATATGAATGATTTAGGTTATAGTAATATTATGGAAAGATTATTCAGGATTTTATCTCAATCATTAAGATCTATAATTGCTTATAAAATAAGGACGGTTTTTTGTCTTGTCAGCATTGCCCTTGGAATATCATCCATCACCTTGATAGTTGCTGCAACAGAAGGGGCATATAAGAAGGCTCTCGAGATGGTGGATAGATTCGGACACGATTCCCTTTTAGTATTCAGTGGAGGTGAAGAGGCAAGGGCAATTGGTCAAAGGCAGAAGACGATCTCTTTGGATGACATAGAGGCAATTAAAGAGGCTTTCCCGAGTGCTTATTTTGTTGTTCCGATGTCTTCTCAGGGGAATGTTACGGTCTCTTATAAAGACAGAAAATATCAGACGCTTGTTATAGGCTCAACAAGTGATTACAGCAGGGTTTGGACATGGCCAGTTATTCGGGGTTCTGATTTTACAGATGCTGATGTTAAGGGCTTAAGAAATGTAGGATTGATTGGTCTGCATCTCGTTAAAGAACTCTTTGGAGATGAAGATCCTGTTGGTAAATATATAAGGGTCAGGGGTATCCCTGTTCAGATAGTAGGTGTTCTTTCAGAGAGGGGCACTTCCCCAACCGGGCAGATACTTGATGATAGAATTATCATTCCCATAAGCACAGTTATGCGTAAGATTCAAAATGAGACAAAGTATATATCAGCATTCAGAATAAGGTTTATTGATCAAGAAAATCTTTATGATAGGGCAGAAGAATTGAGGACATTTTTACGAGATAGACATCGGATTGCTGATGGTGAACCAGATGATTTCAGGATAGTCTCTCCAAAGGAGATAATCAAATTTTTAGTCGCATTGACCGGTTCTCTCGTAATTTTTCTCGGCGTAACGGGTATTATATCATTAGTAGTAGCTGGTTTTGTGCTTGCAAATCTTTTTTTATTGTCTGTAAAAGAAAGGACATCAGAGATTGGCATAAGGAGAGCGGCAGGTGCTAAGAAAAAAGATATATTCGTACAATTTCTTGGAGAGGCATTAATAATAACAACACTTGGGGGATTGATAGGGTTTATTGTTGCCTTGCCTTCATCAAGGCTACTTATGTATATAGCCCAGTTTCCGATACATTTTTCGTGGAAGGCATTTGCGGTAGGATTAATTCTTTCGTGGTTTGTGGGGATCGGGTTTGGAATTCAGCCTGCAAACAGGGCAGCCAATTTAAATCCCATTGAGGCGATTAAGAGATAAAATTAATGAACAGGATATTTCTTAACCTTAAGATTGCTTGGAGGTCTTTATGCAAATTTAGACTCAGGACGTTGCTTGCCCTTTTTGGGGTATTCTTAGGAACTTTTTCTCTGATAGTGGTATCAAATCTTTCCATGTCTTTATCTAAGAAGACACAAGCCGAAATAGAAAACTTTGGAAAGGATCTTCTGATCGTCAGGAGCGGGGTCGTTAGGAGAATTGTGGCAGGTACAACCCTCCTGAGCGAAGCCACTACCTTAACTATAAAGGATTCAATTGCTATTGCTCAAAAATCATTTTTAGTAAGTGATGTAAGTCCATCTGCCCACAGGTCATTTCCTGTGAGATATAAGGATGTAAATCTCAGGTCTGTTCTGGTTACAGGTGTGATGCCTAATTATACAGAGGTAAGAAATTTTCGTGTAAGGGATGGGATTTTTGTTACCGAACAAGATTACGAAAACCTTGGTAAGGTTGTTGTAATTGGCAGTAGAGTTGCGGATAAACTCTTCGGAAATGAGGATCCAATTGGCAAACACATTCTCATATATAGAGTTCCCTGCAGGGTTGTGGGTGTCATGGAAGAAAAGGGTGTTGATCTGTCAGGAGTAGATCAGGATAATCAGATATTTATACCTTTGAGCACATATCTGAGAAGTCTTGTTAACAGGGATTTCGTAAACACGATATATGTAAAGGTCATAAACGGAGATGCGATGCAGAAGGCAAAGAGTGAAGTAGAAGATATACTAAGGATAAATCATAAGATAACAGGAGACAAAAAGGATGATTTTACAGTAATTGATCTTAAGGATGTGACAGCATTGAAGACCCAGGCTATGTCCATGATTAAGATACTCGGTAGGATATCTGCTGTTGTATCTTTTTCTATTGGTGGCATCGGAATACTTTCGATAATGATACTTATAATTAATGAAAGAAGATTAGAAATCGGTATAAGGAGGGCTGTTGGAGCAAGGAAAAGGGATATTATATCTCAGTTTTTACTGGAGGCATCTTTTATATCACTCAGCGGAGGAATTGTCGGTATTTTTATCGGTATCATAGCGAGCTTTATTATCTCTAATGTTTCAGAACTTCCATTAGTAATTTCTCTGACGGGTATTTTTCTGTCTTTTATTGCATCTGTGTCAATTGGAATTTTTGCAGGAATATATCCATCCAAGAAGGCTATAACCATACAGCCTGTAGATATTTTAAGGTCATGATCTTATGGTGATGTAACCAGAAATGATAATCATTGAACCACCCAGGACTGTCTTGTAGCTTACAGCCTCACCCAGAAAGATGGTGCTAAGAAATATTGCACATACAGGCTCTAAATAGCCAATTATCGCTGACTTATTAGCTGTAACAACTTTCATCCCCTTAAAATAAAGAATCGGGGCTAATGTCGAATGAATTACGCCCATGAATGCAAATGCCCAGATCGCGGATCTAAAATCAGCCGGTATCTGAATAAAGGGAAGCAGTATGGCTGCGATTATTGCATTTTGATAAAGCGTCATTATGATTGGATTCACTTTTTGACTTATTACCCTGATGACTATTATCAAGACTGCATAAGCAAAGCCTGAGAAAAGCCCAGAAAATATACCGAGGGTATTAATATCTCTTGAAAAAAGTAGATTAAAAAATTTGATCGGAGAGACACTCAACATTATCCATAGACCAGCAGATGCTATGGCTACAGACAACAAGACTTTAATCGTAAGCCTCTCTTTAAGAAAGATTGGTGCCAATAATGCTACAAAAACTGGTGCTGTGTAATGGGTCAGTACAGCATTAGCAACAGTTGTATTTTTATATGCAAAGAAGAACGAAAAAGTATTAACAAGGCTTATGATTGCAAGTGCAAGAAGGGATAAAGTCATTTTTGCATCAGGTAATTGTTGTCTTAATACCGTGCTCGTAACAATCGAAATTCCTATAAGCAGAGATGATATAATACAGGAAAAAAATATCAGTACATGTACCGGCATCTGTGACAGTTTTATTACGATACCGAGTGAACTCCACAGAAATATAGAAATTAGTATATATATCATTAGATAGTCTCTTAAGCAAATAGATATCGATTAATATTATAATAAACATTCTGATAATTTCCTATAAGATAGGAGGTATTGTGAAATTAGCTGTTGTTGGGCTTTCAAATTCTGGCAAGACCACCATCTTTAATGCCCTTACAGGGCTGAATATAGAAACGACCATTTATCCGACAATCGGAGGAGAGCCTAATTTAGGCATAGTTAAGGTGCCCGACAAGAGGATTGATAAACTTGCTGAGATTTATAAGCCTAAAAAGGTTACATATGCGACAGTTGAGTATATTGACTACATGGGTCTTACAAAGGGTGACTTGGCTCAGAACAGAAAGGTCTTTGATCTTATAAAAGATGTGGATGCAATTGTTCATGTAGTAAGGGCATTTGAGGATGAATCTATTTTACATCCTTTGAATAATGTTAATCCGATGAGAGACATTGAGACGCTCGAACTGGAACTCATTTTTGGTGACCTTGAATTAGTAGAAAAGAGATTAATTCGTATTGAAGAATCCTTAAAAAAGGGTAAAAAGCCTAACGAAGCTGAGAAAAGACTTCTTCTGAGGTGTAAAGAAACCCTCGAAAAGGAGATGCCTCTGAGAAGTATGAGCTTTGACGATGAAGAACAAAAGACCATGAGACATCTTCAGTTTATCTCTATAAAACCAGAAGTGGTTGTCCTCAATATCGGGGAAAGAGATTTAAATTCAGAAAAGACATTGAACTTACATAAAGAAGTCGAAAAATATTTTTTTGATAAGGGTACATCTGAAACTACAAGGGTTGTGACCCTTTGCGGAAAAATAGAGATGGAGCTTACACAGCTCAGCCCTGATGAGGCAAAAGAATTTATTGATGACATCGGAATCAAAGAACCTGCTCGTAACAAATTGATAAGTGTTAGCTATGAACTCCTCGGGCTAATTTCTTTTCTCACATGTGGAGAAGATGAGGTAAGGGCCTGGACTATTAAAAAAGGCACCAATGCCCAACAGGCAGCTGGTAAAATACATTCAGATATCGAAAGAGGCTTCATCAGGGCAGAGGTCTTAAGTTATGAAGATTTTATTTCTTCTGGGAGCATTTCAGCAGCAAGGGATAAAGGACTTTTGAGACTCGAGGGAAAGACTTACCAGGTCAGAGATGGAGATATAATAAACTTCAGATTCAATGTGTAATATTAATTAATTATCCTTTTATCCACGCGGGTTTAGATGACGTTTCTTTTGATATCGGTATCTGTGTCTGTAACATGACCCTCAGGTCATTGGGATTGTTGCTAACCTCTAATGCTTCCTCCTTGCTAAGGTGTCCATGTTTAACTAAATCAAGTAAATGTTGATTAAGGGTTTGCATTTTATATAGCTGCGCTGATTCAGAGATTGATTTATCTATAGCATCTAACTTCCCATCTGCAATTAATTTTTTTATTGATGGTGTATTTATCATTATTTCCATTGCAACGATCCTTTCGGATGTATCCTTTTTAGTTATAAGTCTTTGAGAGATTGCTGCCACGAGAGAAATGGCGAGTCTTACCCTTACGTAGTGTTGTTGTTCCAGAGGAAAGGCATCGCATATTCTTGTTATTGTCTGTTTTGCATAATTTGTGTGAAGAGTACTGAATACAAGATGCCCTGTTTCTGCTGCAGTTAGGGCTGTCTGTATGGTCTCTGCATCCCTCATTTCACCGACCAAAATCACATCGGGGTCCTGTCTCAAAGCCATTTTTAATGCAGTATCAAAAGAGACGGTGTCTGTACCTATTTCTCTGTATGTAAAAGTACTTTTATTGTCAGTATGAACATATTCAATTGGGTCTTCTATTGTTATTATATGCTTGTAAGCATTTCTATTGATGTGATCTATCATGGCTGCCATGGTAGTAGATTTTCCGCTTCCTGTTGGACCAGTAACAAGAACGAGTCCCTGTTTTTTTAAGACTATGTCTTTAAGTACAGGGGGTAAACCGAGTTCATCTATAGTTCTTATCTTTAAAGGATTAATTCTGAAGACAGCACCTAAATTACCAAGTTGATAAAATATATTTCCTCTGAATCTCGCAAGTCCATCAACAACATAAGAGAAATCAAGTTCATGTCCTTCAAATAATTTTTTCTTTTGATAGTCTGACAGTATAGGCATTATGAGATCATCCATTTTTTGCTTGTCTATGGGAGGGTCATTAGTTGGAAGCAAATCATCATTTATTCTTATGAGAGGTGGTCTTCCAATTTTGAGATGGAGGTCAGTTCCATTGTTTTCGACTAACTTTTTGAGATAGTGAACAAGATTCATACCTTAATACCCATTGCAACTAATTTTATTCTCAAAGTTTCAGGGTTGTTTGTCTTTGCAAATGCATCCTCAACTGTAATTAATCTTGCCCTAACAAGTTCAGCAAGCGAGGTTTCGAGGGTAGACATCCCGTATTTAGCACCTGTCTCAATTGCGCTGTATATCTGGTGAGTCTTTGCCTCCCTTATCAAGTTTGAGACTGCATGGGTAACAATCAACACCTCTCTGGCAGCTATTCTGCCTTTCCCATCTGCTCGAGGTAAAAGCTGCTGACATATAACAGCCTTTAATGTAGATGCAAGCTGCACCCTGATTTGCTGCTGTTGATATGATGGAAATACATCTATAATCCTGTCTATAGTCTGCGGTGCATCTTGTGTGTGAAGGGTTGCAAATACAAGATGTCCAGTTTCAGCAGCAGTCAATGCAAGTGATATGGTTTCTAAGTCCCTCATTTCACCTACTAATATGATATCTGGATCCTGTCTCAGTGCATGCCTCAAGGCATCGTTAAAAGAATGTGTATTCATGCCAACTTCTCTCTGTCTTACCACGCAGTTGATATTTTCAAAGACAAACTCTATAGGATCTTCAATCGTGAGGATATGTTCATGCCTGTTTATATTAATTACATTAATCATTGAAGCTATGGTTGTAGATTTTCCCGAGCCTGTTGGACCGGTAACGAGGATTAGTCCCCTCGGCAAATTGGTGAGGGCAACCACTGCATCTGAGAGCCTAATTTCAGATGGTGAGGGTATTTTTACTGGAATAAGCCTCAGCACTGCTTCTATCCCATTTTTTTGTGATAACACATTAACCCTGAATCTACCGATATCAGAAACATGATAAGAAAAATCGAGTTCTAATCTCTCTTCAAACCTTGCTATTTGGTCATGATAAAGCATGCTGTAAATTAATGCCTTTGAATCTTCCGCTGTAATTACTGGGAAGTCAGGTAGTGGCTGGATTTTTCCATGAATTCTTACCATTGGCGGTTTGCCAATGACAATGTGAATGTCAGAAGCCTTTGCCTTAAATGCTGCTACAAGGATTTCTCTAATTTCCATTTCTAGTAATCTCAAAAGAATAGTTTATGTTAATAAATAATAGCATATTGTCTTAATCTAATGCATATCATAATATTATCAGTTATTTCTTTTGTTCAAATAAACCTTTTACCTCTTCCATAAGATCATTGATATCTTTAAATTGTCTATAGACTGACGCAAATCTAACATAAGCCACCTTATCGAGCTCTTTTAATGCTGACATTATCTCTTCGCCAATCCATGAGCTCTGTATCTCCTTCACCCCCAGACCAACAAGCTTTTTTTCTATGTTATTTTCTATCTCCTCGAGTTTTGTGATAGGTATCGGCCTTTTTTCGCATGCCTTTTTTAGCCCGGTCAATATCTTATGTCTATCAAAAAATTCACGGCTTCCATCTTTTTTTATTACCATTGGTAGAGGGTCTTCGACTCGTTCATAGGATGTAAACCTCTTTTCGCACTTAAGACATTCTCGTCTTCTTCTTATCACATCGCCTTCTTTGCTTGCTCTTGAGTCTATTACCTTATCTTCCAAACTTCCGCAGAAAGGACATTTCATAGCTTAAATCTTAAAGGAGAGATTTATCATTTGTATATAGGGTATTTATTGCAAAGGGCATTTACCCTTTCCTTCATTTTGCTTATTACGGATAGGTTGTTGAGATTATTCAGGACACTCGATATTATCTCTGCTATTTCATCCATCTCAGCTTCTCCCATCCCCCTTGTTGTTACACATGGCGTTCCGAGCCTGATACCGCTCGTTATTGTGGGTGGTTTATTATCATATGGTATGGAGTTTTTGTTTACAGTAATACCTGCTCTGTCTAAACCTTCTTCGGCTTCTTTGCCAGTAATATTTTTATTACTGAGGTCCACAAGCATAAGATGATTGTCTGTTCCATCAGATATTATTTTAAATCCATTTTTTATAAGTCCTGACGCAAGTCTGCGAGCATTTGCTATAACCTTCCTCTGGTACTGCTTGAACTCTTCTGTCAATGCCTCTTTAAATGCAACAGCCTTTGCAGCAATGACATGAACAAGAGGACCTCCCTGTATGCCGGGAAATATCATTTTATCGATAGCCTTTGCGTATTCTGATTTGCACATAATTATTCCACCCCTCGGTCCACGGAGAGTTTTATGGGTTGTGGATGTAATGAAATCAGCATACCCTATTGGGGATGGATGCTCACCTGCAGCTATCAATCCAGCTATATGGGCTATATCAGCAAGGAGATATGCACCAACTTCTTTTGCTATTTCAGAAAATGCCTTGAAGTCTATTATGCGTGAATAGGCGCTTGCACCCGTTATTATCATCTTTGGCTTATGTTTAATCGAAAGCTCCCTGACTTCATTCATATCTATGTAGCCTGTTTCTTTATTAACGCCATAAAATATGGTGTTATAAAGCATTCCAGTAAAGTTGACAGATGCCCCATGTGAGAGATGCCCGCCGTGCGCAAGGTTCATGCCAAGGATTGTATCCCCCGGCTTTAAAAATGCGAAGTATACTGCCATATTTGCCTGGCTTCCGGAATGGGGTTGAACATTTACATGTTCTGCCTTAAACAACTTTTTTGCCCTGTCTATTGCAAGTTGTTCTACAATATCAGCGTATTCACATCCACCATAGTATCTCTTTTTGGGATACCCTTCTGCATATTTATTTGTAAAAATTGAACCCTGAGCTTCAAGCACAGCATGGCTTGCGTAGTTTTCTGATGCAATAAGTAGGATTTTGTTCTGCTCTCTTTCTGTCTCTTTCAGGATGGTGTTATATATCTCTGGATCGGTTTTTTTTAGGTTATCAAGATTCATCTCTTAATCTCTTACTCTCTATCAGGTTTATTTTTTTTATCCTATTCAGGTGTCTTCCTTCTTCAAAAGGGGTTGTAATCCATGTCTTGACTATTTCTTTGGCAAGGTCCTTTCCTATAATCCTTCCACCGAGTACGAGGATGTTTGCATCGTTATGGAGCCTGCTCATCTTTGCAGAAAACAATTCATTGCATAGCGATGCACGAATATTAGGGAATTTGTTTGCAACTATCGACATTCCTATCCCTGTTCCACATATTAAAATGCCTCTATCCACTTTTTTTTTCGATACAGCAAGGGCAACTTTTTCACCAAAATCAGGATAGTCAACTGACTCTGGAGTGTCTGTCCCATAATCAACATATTCATGCCCCAATTCCTTCAGAACAGAAATTATTTCTGTCTTCATTTCTAACCCTGCATGATCAGAGCCAATTGCGATGAGCACTGCCCCTCCTATATAGATGAATTGTACTTCAAGGATGTGAATAATTTCTAATGAAAAACAATAGGCACGAGGGGTTTCGAACCCCTGACCTCTACCGTGTCAAGGTAGCGCTCTCCCACTGAGCTACGCGCCTATGTGTAGTTCAGGTATTGATTAAAGCTAAAAATTTATATTTTTGTCAAGCTCATGCGTTTCCTACGTCATTATTTCTTCAACTACAAGGCGAGGTGGGACTTTTTATTCTAATATCATACTGATTTTTAATTACATTTAGGAAAGTTTACAAACAAATGCTAAAAATTTAAAATTTGCTGGAAGAATTTAAGATCATCTCATGTAAAATATAATAATGCTAACTCTTGATAGTATAAAAGATATAAAGCTGTATCAGAACAAACATGGTTATCGTTTTTCTATGGATGCCCTTCTTCTGTATTCCTTTGTCAATTTGCAGAGGGTAAAAAAGATAGCAGATCTTGGGGCAGGTTCAGGAATAATAGGAATACTTCTTGCAAAAAAATATATCAACTCAGAAGTGACATTAATAGAAATACAGAAAAGCCTCTCGGGATTGGCAGAAAAAAATGTTGCCCTGAACAATCTTTCTGATAGGGTAAAGATATTAACAGCAGATATTAAAATGTTTAAAGATAAAAACCCAAAGATTATACCCCCCAATTCATTTGACCTCGTAGTTTCAAACCCACCCTTTCGAAAGGTCAGGACAGGACGCCTGACGCTCGGAGATGAGAGGGCAATAGCAAGACACGAGATTAAATTGTCTTTAAAAGATTTAGCAGAATCGAGCTCAAGGCTTTTAAGGCATCATGGAAGGCTTTGTATAATACATTTACCAGAAAGGCTCACAGAGATAATAGATGTAATGAGAAACTATGCCTTACAACCAAAGCGTCTTAGATTTGTACATTCAAATATATATTCAGAGGCAAAAATGGTATTAGTTGAGTCAGTTAAGGGAGGAAATCCTGGGCTAAAAACAGAAAAACCATTTTTTATTTACAATGTGGATGGCTCATATACTGATGAGATGGGAAGTATTTATGAATGAGATAAGAACCATAGATATACACACACATGGAATCTTAAATTATGACACCATGACCTTATATGAAAACGACATCTTAAAACTCGTCGAAATACACGGCAGTTATGGTGTCAGTCACATAATACCAACCATTTATCCATCAACTATAGAAAACATGAGAGAAAATATCTATGCCGTGAAAAGAGCAATGGAAATGCAAAAAAATCTACACAAATCAGGCATATCTCAGATAGTCGGGATTCATCTGGAGGGTCCTTTTCTTAATCCATCAAGAAGTGGGGCTCTGGATGCATCTGCCTTCATAAAACCAACTGAGTATAATCTAATGAAACTAATAGATGGTTTTGAGGATTTAGTGAAGATAATAACAATTGCACCTGAGTTAGATGGAGCATTAAAACTTATCAGAAAGATTAGAGATATAGGTATAATCCCGAGCATGGGTCATACAGATGCGACTTATCAAGAGGCATCAGCAGGCTATAATGCAGGGGCTAAAGGTATTACCCATATATTTAATGCTATGAGAGGCTTTCACCACAGAGAGCCCTCAATATCAGGATTTGGTCTCTTAAATCAAGATGTCTACATAGAGGTAATAGCCGATCCATTTCATCTCCACCCAAAAACATTGGAACTTATATTTAAGATAAAAAACCATGATAGAATAATAATAATATCAGATACTGTAAAGGGTTCAAAAAGAAATGAATCAGGAGTTTTTGATAAGGATGGAAGGCTTCTTGGTGGATGTCTGACAATTATAGAATCATCAAATTTGCTTATCGAAAAAGGGATTATTGACAGAGAAACTGCCTTGAAATGTATATCCGAAAATCCTAAAAGTTATCTTGACCTAAGGTAATGTTATCTTACCAAGGATTACCCCGCGCCTCGCCCCTGTTGCTGAGGGAATATTTCCTGTCCTCATATTCAATGTCAGATAACCAATAATAGCAAAACTCAAAGCCTCCTTCGCCTCAACAGGTATTCCATAGTCAGATATCTTTCTTACAATTATATTGGTATCACTAAAAAGTTTATTTATTAAACTCAAAAGGAATAAATTCTTTACTCCGCCTCCAGTTAATACAACCTCTTCAGGCTCAAAAGGCTTAACAGCATCTTTGATTGATGTTGCTGTCAAATACGAAAGAGTTGAAAGTATGTCTTGAATGGGCAAACGATGTTTTCTAAAAATCTGTGTTACCAATTCAGAGCCAAACTCCTCACGTCCTGTTGATTTTGGAGGTTTTTTCTTAAAATATGGTAAAGATAGAAGCTCTTTTAATAAGGGCTCAACAACCCTGCCCTTAGAAGCAATAGCACCATTTTTATCAAAAGGTATTTTCCCTTTTGAATAAAACTTTACTGCCTCATCAATCAAACAATTGCCAGGTCCTATGTCAAAACCCATGGTATCATCAAGCCTATCCTTAACTATAGTCACATTAGAGATACCACCAATGTTAACAACAGCCCTTACCAGATTTCTCTTCTTAAAAATGAAATAATCAGCAACCGGCACTAAAGGAGCACCCTGACCCCCAGCAGCCATATCCTTTGTCCTGAAATCCGATATAGTTAATATACCGGTCTTTTCAGCTATAACCGAAGACTCTCCAATCTGCAGGGTCGAACCTATTTTACCCTTCATCGGTGGTATATGGTAAATAGTCTGTCCATGAGATGCGATTGCATCAATATCTCCTTTCTTATATCCACTTGATTCAAGCAACTTCAGGACTGCCTGTGCAAATATCTCCCCGAGCTCAAAATTAAGTCTACAGATATGTTCTGTATTGCCATTAAATGCATCACTTATCCTCAATCTCAATTTTTTTTTGTATGGTAAATGGAGGTGAGAAATCAGCCTTAAATCCAAATCTTCATGATCTAAAGGCTTGATTTCTGCAAGTGCTACATCCACTCCGTCATGAGAAGTTCCTGACATAAGACCTATTATTTTGAATATACCTTTTTTCTTTGTAATCAACATTTAATCGCCTTTCTCAATGAACCATCATATTTCTCAAGGACCTGTCTTGCCTCTTCATAACTCAACTTTTTCATATGCATCAAAATGGCTGTCTTTGCATTATAATTTGATTCGATGAGAAGCCTTTTAGCCTCCTGCCCGGAACATCCTGTAACATCCTGAATTATCCTTAATGCACGATCAACTAACTTCTTGTTTGAAGGGACTACATCCACCATATAACCCTTATAAACCTTTCCGAGCTTTATCATGGCGGTTGTTGAAATCATATTTAATACCATCTTTGTAGCTGTCCCGGCCTTAAGCCTTGTTGAGCCAGCGATAATCTCTGGACCCACAAGAACCTTTATGATACCATCCAGAAATGGGTAGTTAACATCATTACATGTAAGTAACCAGCATCTCGCACCAATTCTCTTCGCCTCATTAAGGGCTGATATTACAAATGGTGTTTTGCCACTCGCTGTTATGCCTAAAAGCATATCTTTATCTCTGATATCTGCAATAGCCCTTTTTGCAGCATCCTCGTCATCTTCAGCACCTTCTATAGCAGCTGTTACTGCTTCATTTCCACCAGCAATAATAGCCCTCACAAGATGAGAAGGGACATTAAATGTGGGCGGCATTTCAGATGCATCTAAAATACCAAGCCTTCCACTTGTGCCAGCACCTATGTACAGCAAGCTACCTCCTGACTTTATGCAATCTATGGCACTATAAATAGCCTGACATATTGAATCCCTTGCATCCCTGACAGCCTGAACAACGAGCGTATCTTCGTCATTCATTATCTTTACTATTTCTTCGACGGAAAAGGCATCAATATCAATAGAAACGGGATTAATATCTTCGGTAACCATGACAATATACTAACATTTCTGATAAAATTTTCAGTATGTTTTTACAGCAGATTATAAATGGGCTTACCGTAGGCGGGGTGTATGCCCTTATTGCGCTCGGATATACAATGGTTTATGGTATCCTCGAATTTATAAATTTTGCACATGGAGAAATCTATATGTTGGGTGCATATCTATCAATAATATTTTTAGGCTTTTTTACTATAATAGGCCTGACAGATATAAGCCTGACATTTTCTTTATTATTGACAATTCCCTTGACGATCCTTTTTTGCTCTACTTATGGCTTCATGACAGAAAAAACCGCTTATAAACCAATTAGAAATGCACCGAGACTCAATCCCCTGATAAGCGCAATAGGGGTCTCTATATTTCTGCAAAATTATGTAATGCTGACACAGGGTGCAACAGATAAAGTATTCCCTATCAGATTCAGTGACGCAGGGTTACAGTTAATGAATGTTAGAATAACATATCTTCAGGCAATGATAATCGCCATTTCTGCTATTCTTATGATTTCTCTTCATTTATTTATTAAAAAGACAAGGCTTGGAAAGGCAATGAGGGCAACTGCACAGGATAAGACAATGGCTGCACTGGTTGGAATAAATATAGATAAGATTATTTCGATTACCTTTGTAATAGGAGCAGGCCTTGCAGCAATAGCAGGCATGATGGTTGCCTCTTATTATGGTTTAGTAAATTACTCAATAGGTTATATAGCAGGCATAAAGGCATTTACTGCTGCAGTTCTTGGAGGAATAGGAAATATACCCGGAGCGATGATAGGAGGTATTACGCTGGGGCTTGTCGAAAGTATTGGAGCAGCATATATATCAAGCGAATACAAAGATGCATATGCCTTCATTGTCCTTATTATAATACTGCTGATAAGGCCTTCTGGTATTTTTGGGGCTAAAACAGAGGAAAAGGTATGAAAAATCTTATCATAGCTTTAATATCAGCTATTTTGATTCTTCCTTTTGCTGGTTATATAACTGCTATTTTATTGTTTGTTTCTCTGTTAGCCCTTTTATTTCTTATCAGTACCTTCAAAAAGACCTACTTCACAAAATTTTTCGCCAAAATCAAGCTTCCTGTCACAAAAAGGTCATATTATATCATCTCCACAACTGCGGTCTTTTTATTTATGATATTCCCGTTCATTCTAAAAGATTACTACATTGATGTCCTTATAATGTTTGGCATCTATTCGATTCTTGCATTAGGACTTAATGTTATAGTCGGATTTTCTGGTCTTTTAAATCTTGGATTTGCAGCCTTTTACGCCATAGGTGCTTACACATATGCAATTGTCAATACCAAGCTCGGCATCGGTTTCTGGCAAGCCATTCCTCTATCACTTTTAGCAGCAACAATATCGGGTTTAGTCCTTTCCATACCAGCCTTGAGATTAAGGGGAGATTACTTTGCCATCGTCACATTAGGTTTTGGAGAAATAGTCCGCCTTATTTTGAATAATTGGGATAGCCTTACAAATGGTCCGAATGGAATCTCGGGTATTATGCCACCATCTTTTCTCGGTTATTCTATCAGTAGTATAAAGAATTATTACTATATTGTATTTCTTTTCGTTTTATTCACACTTTTCATAGTAAGAAGGATTGAGCTTTCGAGGATTGGAAGGGCATGGCTTGCGATAAAAGGTGATGAGATAGCCGCATCATCAATGGGTATTGATACTACAAGGTACAAGATTTATGCATCTGCCTTTGGCGCATTCTGGGCAGGATTAGCAGGAATCCTTTTTGCTTCAAAAATGAGGTTTGTCTCCCCTGAAAGCTTTACATTCCTTGAATCCATCCTGATATTGTGCATGGTTATTCTCGGTGGGATTGGTAATACATATGGCACAATTATTGGGGCACTTATCCTCGTGCTTTTGCCAGAGATTTTAAGGGAGCTCCAGTTATACAGGATGTTGATTTTAGGGATAGGACTGGTTCTGCTTATGGTATTCAGGCCTCAGGGAATTATTGGCGGCACAGGCTTAAGAAGATATTATACGATCAGAGGAGATTAAGGTGTATATACTGGAGGTTAGAGAACTAACAAAACACTTCGGAGGCCTTGCTGCACTACAGGGTGTGAGCTTTAAGGTAAAAGAAAACACCATATTGAGCATTATAGGACCTAACGGCGCAGGTAAAACAACCTTGTTTAACTGCCTGACAGGAATGACAAAACCTTCATCAGGAAGCATACATTTTAAAGGCGTTGATATAACCCAATTAACGCCACATAAAATCACAGAATCTGGCATAGCCAGGACTTTTCAGAATATCAGGCTATTTTCTGAGATGTCGGTATTAGAAAATGTGATGATATCCCAACACTCGAGGGTAAAATATGGCTTTTTAAACACTATCTTAAGAGGTAGTAATTTTAAAAAAATGGAATCGTCAATTATAGATAAGGCTTATGAATATCTGGAATTTATAGGTCTACAGGATTATGCAGATGAGCCAGCAGGAAGCCTCCCTTATGGCAGCCAGAGAAGACTCGAAATAGCAAGGGCAATAGCAACAGATCCTGATATTATCCTGCTTGATGAGCCAACCGCAGGAATGAACCCAGCAGAAACATCAGAAGTCATGGAACTCATTAGAAAGATTAAGGAACTCGGCAAGACCATTATTATAATAGAACATGACATGAGGCTTGTAATGGGCGTCTCGGAGTGGATAATCGTCTTAGACCATGGGGTAAAAATTGCAGAAGGAATGCCTGATGATGTAAAAAATAACCCCCTCGTAATTGAGGCTTATTTAGGTAAGGAATTGCATTAAGAAATGTTGATACTTAATAACATACATTCAGCATATGGTCACATAATGGCATTGAGGGGCATTGACATAGAGGTTAATAAAGGGGAAATAGTTTGCTTAATTGGAAGCAATGGTGCTGGCAAAACTACAACACTTATGACAATAAGCGGAATAATAAAGCCTCTAAAGGGTAACATAATTTTTGATGGTGAATCCATAAAGGATATGCCTGCTCACAGGATAGTCGAGAAAGGCATCTGTCATGTGCCAGAGGGAAGAAGGATCTTTCAGAGACTAACCGTTTTAGAAAACCTCGAAATGGGTGCATTTTTAAAAAGCAAAAAAAATTCTTCGGAATTTAAAAATAGGATCGAAAAGATATTCACTCTTTTTCCTATACTTAAAGAGAGAAAGAATCAGGTTGGTGGAACCTTAAGCGGAGGAGAGCAGCAGATGTTAGCTATCGGCAGGGCATTGATGTCAGACCCAAGGCTTATTTTGCTTGATGAGCCTTCGCTCGGACTTTCTCCGATAATGGCGAGCAAGATATTTAAGACAATAAAAGAGATAAATGATAGCGGAATTACAGTTCTATTAGTGGAGCAAAACGCAAAGGCAGCCTTAAGACTTTCGCAAAGGGGATATATTTTAGAAAACGGAAAGATCAAACTCCATGGAAAAAGCGATTTGCTTTTACAAAATGAAGATGTAAAAAAGGCTTATCTTGGAGAATAAAATCCATTATTATGTGAATTCTGAAAGTCATTATAGATCTGGTCAAATACATTATGAATTTGAACAAATGCATGTAACACATCTGGATCAAAATGTTCTGGCATTGTCCTGCCATCTCCTTCAGTTATTATCTTAAATGTCTCTTCGTGACTAAACGGACGCTTATAAGGTCTCGGGCTTCTCATGGCATCATATTGGTCACATAGCATGACAATCCTCCCCTCAAGGGGTATGTCTTCGCGTCTCAGTCCGTTAGGATAGCCTGTCCCATCCCATCTCTCATGATGACTCAGGGCAATAGTTGAAGCCATATCTATTATACAGTGGGACGAACCGGATAATATCTTTTCACCAATTATTGTATGACTTTTAATGATTTCAAACTCCTCAGCCGTAAGCTTGCCGGGCTTCAATAAAATATTGTCTGGAATGCCTATCTTTCCCATATCGTGCATTGAGCTTGCAAGTGTAATGGTCTCGATAAAGTCATCAGCCAGATCCATTGCCTCAGCTATCTTTTGAGAAAAGAGACCGATCCTCGTAATATGATCTCCTGTTGTTGAGTCCCTGTGTTCCGCAACTATTGTAAGTCTGTGAATAATCTCTTTGCTCATATTTTTTACTGTCCTCAATGCCTCTGTAAGTTCATGAGTCCTTTCCTTTACCATAGCCTCGAGCCTACTCTTATAATCTCTTTCCTCTTGAATAAGCCTGCTATACCTGACAGCCTTTTCGACAGAGTGTAAGGCAAGTTCGGTGGTGAAGGGTTTGTTAATAAAGTCGTAGGCCCCTCTTCTTATCGCCTCTATAGCTATATTCAATTCTGCATAGGCTGTCATAAGTATTACTGGGATATCTTGGTATTCAGAACGAATCCTTTCAAGGAGTTCTAATCCTGAGATTTCGGGCATCATAATATCTGTGAGAACCACATCAACCCTCTTGTGCTGAAGTAAGATTAATGCATCTTTGGCGTTTTTACATGAAAAAACAGAATAGCCATTTATATTCAGTAATGCAGAAATAAATTCAAGGACATAACCATCATCATCTACAACCAGAATATAACCTTTGTTTTCCCTATTCATTAAGCCTCCTTCATGCGGTGAGTCTCATTGCTTCCTGAGTCATAACCTCGATCTGCTCAACTGCAGGCAGATATATCTCAAATGTAGAGCCTTTATTAGGCTCACTGAGGCATCTAATGTATCCATTGTGTTGTTTAATGATTCCATAAGCAGTAGAAAGCCCGAGCCCCATGCCCTTACCTATATCTTTGGTTGTAAAGAATGGATCAAATATCTTCTCCTTTGTCCTGATATCCATTCCTGTTCCGCTGTCTTTTACAGATATCAAGGCATACAATCCCTTATCTTCTCTATCCCAATCTTTAAGCCTGACGGCATCTGTTTTAATAATTATTGAGCCGCCGTAAGGCATAGAATCATTTGCATTTGATATAAGTATCTTCATGACCCTGTCTATCTGAAAAAAGTCTGATATAACAGTTAACCGATCATCACAAAGCTCGAGTTCAACCGTTATGTTTTCACTCAAAATTTCTGATACGTAGGTTTTAACATGATTCATTATGAATTCATTTAGATTTATGGGCATAGGATTTATCTTAAGTCCAATGCTGAATGCCAGAAGAGAATTTGTTATGGCTGATGCCCTCTCCGATGCCTTAAGTATCTGTTCTATATAAGACACCAACTTCTCCTTATCCTCAATATTCATCAGCATCATATTTCCGCAACCCACAATTGTAGTGAATATATTATTAAAACCATGTGCAATTCCGGCTGCGAGATCTCTTAGACAGTCCATTCTCTGGAACTGTTCAGGGCATTTCTTAAAATGTTCATCTATTTGCATCTCTTTAGCCATGCCTGATGAGTACATAGTTACACTTCCTTAGCTATTAAATCAAAAAACATGCCACCAAGAAAGTATCTGTTTTTAATAAATATTTTAATTATTTATGTTTAAAGATTAGATAGAAATTGGGGAAAGAGTTATGGAAAATCTCCACAAGACAAGTATAAATGCGGGGTTCTATGAATAAGTGCACTTTTCGGATTTCGGGCTCACAATCCGTATTCCTTTATCTTTTTCAGGAGCGTCTTGTAATCAATCTGCAGTGTGGCAGCAGCCTTTGTCTTGTTTCCATGGGCAATCTGGAGGGCATGTTTTATAGCTATCCTTTCTGCAGCCCTCAATGTTAATCCATGCTGCTTAAACTGAGAAAGCACATCTTTATCCTCATGCATGGATTCAGAGAGAAAGTCTATATGCTCTCTCCTTATTATGCCGTCTTCGGACAGAAGAACAGCCCTTCTCATTACATTCTTTAATTCCCTGATATTGCCTGGCCATGAGTAACCCTTCAATAGGGCTATCACTTCATCGGTTATTTCACCTACCGGCTTTCCAAGTTCCTCGCAGGTGTCTCTATAAAATTTCTGGGCAAAAAATAAAATATCATCAACCCTATCCCTGAGGGGAGGAATTGTTATCATAAATTCTCCGAGTCGGAAAAAGAGGTCTTCTCTAAATCTACCTTCTTTTACAGCCTTTTTTATGTCTGTATTTGTAGCACCTATTATACGGACATCTACCTCTGTAGGCTTTGTAGTACCAAGTGCAAACAACCTTTTTTCTTCAACCGCCTTCAGAAGCTTGCTCTGCACATAGGTAGACATATTTTGTAGTTCATCTATGAACAATGTCCCTTTGTGTGCAGCCTCAAAAAAACCCTGCTTTTTCCTGTTGGCACCAGTAAATGCACCCTTCTCGTGACCAAATAGTTCTGATTCGATTAATGTCTCTGGTATTGCCCCAACATCGACTGTTATAAAAGGACCTTTTGCCCTTTTACTCATGTTGTGAATAATATTGGCAACAAAAGACTTTCCAGTCCCTGTCTCACCCTGAATAATTATCGAAAAATCGCTCCATGCGACCTGACGAATCTGTTTGATAATAGCCTTTATAGATTCGCTCTTGCCTAAAAGCCACTCAAGAGACATCTCCACACCATCATTTAATCTCTTGACTGCCTTCTCGAGCTCAAATCTTTCAACAGCCTTTTTTATAGTAAGGATAAGCCTTTCGAAATCAGGTGGTTTAGTAAGAAAGTCATATGCCCCCTGCTTTATTGCATCTACTGCAGTTGGTATGTCTCCATATGCTGTTACAATGATAATCGGGACATCTGGCTCTATCTTCTTTAATTCGAGCATTATATCCATGCCGCTCATACCGGGCATATTCATATCAAGTATTACGGCAGATGGATATTCTCTTTGAAATAATTCTATCGCCTCTCTTCCATTAGAGGCCTCTAAAGAAATAAAATCCGCCTTTTTCAGATATTCTGAAAAGACAAATCTGATAGGTTTTTCGTCGTCAACAATGAGTATCTTGTTTGTATCCATAAAAGCCTGCTTATAGTTTAATTAATCTAAAAAATTTTATGCAAATTCATAAATTTTGTATATAATTATCTGTGAGGCTCTTAAAACTTTTATCATATAATACCGAGAATATATTAATCGAAGCTGTTGCTGTTCTTAAAAAAGGCGGAATAGTTGCATATCCTACAGAGACATTCTATGGGCTGGGGGCAAAATATGACCTAAAAAATACCCTTAAGAGACTTTACGAGATAAAAAAAAGACCTTTTGAAAAAGCAATGCCTTTAATCATAGGAGATATTGCACAATTACACCTATTGACAGATGATATAGGAGATTATGCAAAAAAACTGATTGACAAATTCTGGCCTGGTCCATTGACAATGCTTTTTAAGGCTCGTTCAGATCTCTCAGGTTATCTGGTTTATGAAAATAAGGTTGCTGCAAGAATGCCAGGTGAATCATTTGCATTAGGACTCGTAAGGACTGCTGGTTTTCCGATAACATCAACGAGTGCAAACATATCAGGAATGCCTCCTGCCAGCACTGCAGAAATGGTGATACAATATTTTAAAGAAGACATTGACCTTATTATTGATGGTGGTGAAACAAAAGGAGGACTTCCATCCACAATAATAGATATTACAGAAGGCAAAATAAAATTAATAAGAAAGGGAGCGATTGATATTTCTGAATTGTATGTCAATTAATACTTACAGTCCCCTTCCTGCCTATCTCTCCTTCGATCGAGTACCTTATCCCCTTGAACTGATTTATAACCCAGAGATTCGTAATAAGATGGGATGTTATCAAGGATGTCGTAAATATAGAAGGTTCCTTGCAAAGGGATAGATATATGCATATCTGATCTGACAAATGAGGGTCAATGGCGGCATTTGATTCATAGTAATCAAGAAATTCTCTGGCTACCTCCTTCCCCACCTCTTCAGCCCTCTTACCCCTCTGACCGAGCGATGTAAAACCAGCAATTGCAAATTCTGCCTCTGATTGCACATATATAAATGTGCCCTGTCCTGTAGCAGGGACATTTATTATTTCTATATCAACAGGCAGACCAAGCCCCTTTATCTCATCCATAAAGGCGAGCCTTTGCCTTTCAGCAATGGACAAAGGTAGATTTCCGACACCAGAGCATCCAATCACATGCTTAATAACCCCTCTTTCAACGAGATTAAGTGGTTTTATAGATGGGGCTGAAAAAATCTTTGCCCTGATCCTCCCACCACCCCTCGGATAAAAACCGAATGAATCTATATTCAGACTCACCTCTATTCCAATTTTTTTTAGTAATGGTACAAACACGCCATTAATATAATGAAACGAAGGGCTGAATGGCACATGGGTGCCTCCTGTTAATATAATCTCTGTCTCATTTTCTAAAAAAATGAGGGATGGAATCAATGTCTGTAAGATTAGTGATGTGGAGCCAGCAGTTCCTACATCAAAAAAAAGCTTGCCACCTCTAACAGTCTTTGGACAGAAAAAAAGCTCGGTCGAACCAATAAAGTCTCCCTTTACATCAGCATCTGACAACATCTGAGATGCCCTTACGCATGTTAGGTGCTGGGGCATTAATCCTGGTCTCTTTCGGGATTTTCTGATATTGAAGATTCTGAATGGCTTTCTATACAAACACGAGAGGCTGAGAGATGTCCTCAGTATCTGCCCTCCACCCTCCCCATAACTGCCATCTATTTCAATCATAACATCTCGATATTTCCCTATTGATCTCTATTGCCTCTTAAATATAACCTTCTTGCCCTGTTTCCAATGGAGGTCAAAATTTCATAAGGTATTGTGTCTGCTTTATGTGCAATCTCACAGGCGCTAATAGACTCTCTTCCCTGTGAGCCCATAATCACTACCTCGTCACCCTCATCAACATCACTTAATTCGGTCAAATCGACCATCGAAAGGTCCATACAAATTCTGCCAACCACAGGCACCCTCTTACCCCTCACAATAACTTCTGCCTTATTAGAAAGCCCCCTGATAAAGCCATCTGCATAACCAATTGGCATTACACCTATAAGGCTATCCCGCCTTGTAACATATGTCCTGCCATAACTTATAGGAGTGCCTTCTGGAAGCCTCCTTATCGAAAGTAACCTTGTTTTTATAGTCATCGCGGGAATCAATCTTGCTGAATAACCATCGGACAAACTGTTCTCAGATTCATTTTGAAATCTGTTCTTTTGAGTCTCGGCATTTACCATAGGAGAGCATCCATACAACATCAATCCAGGTCTTACAGCATCAAAATGGGATTCCCTGAGAGACATGACCGCAGCACTGTTGGCAATGTGATACAGATTTATTTTCAATCCCCTATCAAACAGATTATTCCTTATTTGACCAAATATCTCGAGCTGTCTTTTAGCAAATGTGTTATCAGAGAGATCAGCATCAGAAAAGTGACTCATAATTCCTTGAATTTTCAGACAATTAATATTAGATATTTCGAGTATATCATTAATAACATTCCCTATTAACCCTAACCTACCCATGCCTGTATCAATCTTGATATGTATATCCAGGCTCTTATTTTTCTTTTCAGCATACTTAGAAAGGTAAATAGCTGTCTTTTTATCACTTATTACAGGTATAAGATTGTACTGGAAGATATCATTAATGTCTGGATCAAACAGTACGATAATTGGTGAACTTATGCCTGAATCCCTTAATTCCTTTGCCTCTTCTGTAAATGCAACAGCGAGATAGTCAACTCCATCTCTTACAAGTCTTTTTGAGACCTCAACAGCCCCGTGTCCATAAGCATCTGCCTTTACAACAGCTATAATATGCTTGACCGATGGAATCTCTCTAATGAGATGTATGTTATGTGAGATAGCGTCTAAATTGATTTCAGCTACAGGACCCCTGTGCACAACCCTTTAAGCCTCTGTCCTTGCCTTTTCTTCTTTTTCTTTTGTAACTTCCTTTTTTGGCGTCACATCTATCTCATCAGGCTCAGATGTTGCCTTTTTAAAATTTTTTATAGCCTCTCCAATTCCCTTGCCTATCTGCGGAAGCCTTGATGCCCCGAAAAGGACAAGGACAATAATCAGAACTATTATCAACTCCTGCATACCAAGACCAAACATAAATTACCTCCTTACTTCAATTGAATTAACCTTGTACAGCGATACTTTTACATTCCTCATCACCTTTGATTCTCACTGCACGCTCGAAGTCTTTGATTGTATTTATATTAACAAAAGACTCCCCTTCGCGGTCTATAACCATTATATCAGACTCTTTTATAAAATTAGTGTTAATTTCTGTTAATAATTGTCTCATTGAGGTCTTTTTATTCAATATGAGGTCTTCAATATAAGGAACAATCGTCCTGCGATAAATACCCAGAAGGGGTTGTGGCTGTCCGTTGTAAATTGGTATTGTAGCATCAAAATCATGGGTTGACTCATTATGTATTTTGCATATATATGAAATAACTTCTGACTTTATAAATGGCATATCGCATGCAACAGTAAATATACTATCAGTCTTTGTATTTAAAAGGCTTGAATATATCCCTGACATTGGACCATTGGAAAAGGGCACATCTCCTATTAACGGAATGCCCAGACCAAAATAAAGCTCGGGTTTATTAGTACTGATAAAAACATCTTTAAACAATTCCCTTAAAATAGATATACTTCTCTGGATAATCAAAGAACCACTAATTCTTATAAAGGCCTTTGGAATCGGGAATCTGCGGTTTTCACCACCAGCGAGAATAATTCCAGAGATCTTTTTATTGTACATAATCTAAACTGTATTATTTAACAATGATGCCTGCATAACCAACAACATGCTGATAGTCTCCACTCACCTCAGCAGATGTAGTATATTTTACGAGCCTTGCATCCTTAGCGCCCAATGCCTTAGAAGCGTATAACATTATAGTTGCAGGGATAAATCCGCACATAGTAATCCTGTGTTTTTGAACCGTGTTATAAAGACCCTCTGGGTCAAGATTCAGTATCTCTTTTATTGCCATATTATCAAGCCTTCTGGCAGAACTGTCAGAGATATAATGGCTCATATCAGAACTCGCTATTAAAACCACATCATGATTAACTTCTTTTATTGCCTTTGCAAGCCCCTCTCCAATCAATTTACACTCATCTAAAGAGGCACTCATTATGGCAATTGGTACTATCTTGACCTCGCTACTGAAATAAGAAATAAATGGAAGCTGAACCTCGAGGGAGTGTTCAAAGAGATGAGCGCTACTATCTTCAGATATGCCACGAACATTAGAGATTATCATCCTGCTCAGATTTTCATCTATCGAGAATGTGGCAGTAGGGATAACCCACTGACCTGATGTCATTATTGATACATTTGCGCCTATTCCAGTATGATTTGGTCCAAGGAGTATAAATGTCTCTGGAAACTGGATTGAGGAATAGACAGCCCCTGCTACGCCTCCTGAATACATCAAACCAGCATGTGGTGATATGGCGCCGATAATCTTTTCTTTGGGTAAGTCAGCGACAATATACTGCTCTACCTGTTTCCGCAGTCTTGATGCAGATTCATAATAAAATTGTCCTGCTACAGCTGGCTGTCTTATCATCAATAAACTTCCTCTTCTGTTTCATAAACGGCATCTATGTAATCAACAAACCTGGTATAGTTTGCTAAATATGTTAGGTTAACTATGTCTGTAGGTCCATTTCTCTGCTTTGCTATAATGACCTCTGTTTTGCCTTTATTGGAGGGATTGTTTTTATTGTAGACCTCATCTCTGTAAAGAAATATTATTACATCAGCATCTTGCTCTATTGCACCTGACTCCCTTAGATCAGCAAGCGTAGGTCTCTTGTCTCCCCTCTGCTCAACACCCCTGTTTAACTGACTCAGGGCTATAACAGGCACATGCAATTCCTTTGCGAGTGCCTTTAAAGACCTTGATATCTCAGATATCTCCTGCTCCCTTCTTTCAAAACTACCCCTTCCCCTCATTAGCTGGAGATAATCAACAACAATAAGGCTCAATCCCCTGTGCTCCATTTTAAGCCTTCTTGCCTTTGCACGAATATCAAGGGCAGTAATAGCAGATGAGTCATCAATAAATATGGGTGCCTCTGCAAGTCTTCCAGCAGCATTTGTTAGTTTGGGCCAATCCTTTCTGCTTATAAAACCCTTTCTGACATGCGAGGAGTCAACCATGCTTTCTGCACAGAGCATTCTCAATGCAAGCTGCTCCTTAGACATCTCGAGGCTGAATACAGCAACGGGTTCTTTTAAATTGATAGCTACATGCTGTGCTATATTAAGGGCAAAGGCGGTCTTTCCCATACCCGGTCTTCCGCCAATAATTATAAGGTCACCTGGCTGAAATCCAGAAGTCAATTCATCGATATCCTTATACCCAGAAGGAATGCCTGTAATAGCCTCTTTCTTGTCATAAAGATGCTCTATCATCTTAAATGTATCTTTAATAACGGACTTTAGGCTCGCAAAGGTATTCTTTGTCCTCTTCTCTGCAATCTCAAATATAGACTTCTCAGCGTAATCAACCATTTCCTCAGCATCGAGGCTGTCTTCATAAACCTTTGATGTAATATGAATGGCTGTTTGGATTAGAGACCTGAGCAATGCCTTTTCCCTTACAATCTTTGCATGATAACGAATATTGGCTGACGTTGGTATGCTGTTAGCCAGAGTTGAAAGGTACGATATCCCTCCTATGTTTTCGAGTTCGTTATTCTTTCTAAGATGATCTGTCAATGTCACGATATCTATAGGCTCGTTTTTTTCGAACAATTCAATCATGGATTTAAATAAGCGCCTGTGAGCATCTCTGTAAAAGTCTTCAGGCGTCAGTATTTCGAGAGCCTTCGGAAGGGATTCATTGTCAAGAATAATAGCGCCAAGGACAGACTGTTCAGCTTCTATGTTTTGGGGAGGTAACCTATCAATGCTGGTATCAACTGCCCGTAACTTCTGCTCTTTTATTGATGCATAATCCATAAATACCTTTAATCTTGACTAACTACATCAACATTTATCTGAGATGAGACATCAGGGTGAACCTTTATAGAAACAGAATAGCTGCCAATCCTCTTAATAGGCTCACCAAGAGATATCTTCTTTTTGTCAATATCAAAACCCTCTTTCTTCAGGGCATCTGCTATATCCATTGCTGTAATAGAACCAAACAGCTTGCCCTCTTCTCCTGCCTTTGCACCTATGACAATCTTAACAGATGAAAGCCTTGATGCCAATTCTTCAGCAGACGCCCTCGCCCTTCTGGCTGCTTCCTGGATCTTCCTCTTTTCATGCTCAAGTGCCTTTATATTTCTGGTGTCAGCAATAACTGCGATTCCTTTTGGAATAAGATAATTCCTTGCATATCCATCCTTAACATTCACGATATCACCCATCTTACCTAAAGACTTTACATCTTCCTTGAGAATAACCTGCATATAAAACTCTCCTTTCAAAAAAAATTAGGTCAGCTCATGGTTAACCTTTTTCTTTGCCTCAACCTGTCTCTTATATCATACCTTAACCTAAACCTTAACCTCAACCTCCGTATCTCCTCTGTCTGACCACCTCATACAGGCAAATAGATGCAGCCATAGCAACATTAAGGCTTTCTGCCTTACCGATAATGGGGATATTTGCCAATCCAAAGGCATCTTTTTTGAGTCTTTCGCTGACACCACTTGACTCATTCCCAAAAACTATCGAAATTGGTTTTTTAAAATCTAATTCATATACAGGAATCCCGTGATGTACATCTGTTGCAAACAAATGTATTTTATTTAATTTTATATATTCCAAAAAACTATCTGTATCAGAATATACAATAGATATATTAAAGATGCTCCCAGATGTCGCCCTTATGGATTTTGGATTAAATGGGTCACATGTACCAGGCAAAATAACAACTGCATCTGCACCTGCAGCATCCGATGCCCTTATGATTGTACCAAGATTCCCTGCATCCTGAATACCATCGCACACTACAATGAATGGTATATCATGAAAAACAATCTCCTCAAACTTAAATAGTTTACAGGATGCTACAGCCATTATACCTTGTGGTGACTCTGTATCAGAAAGCCTCGAAAATATATGATTTGGTATCTGAATAAGATTCACTTTAACTTTATCTTTTATCCTAAAATAAATCCTTCTTAAAGTCACCAGACCATCTTTTTTTGAAATGAATTCGTCAGTAAACAGGATCTTTTTAAGGTCTGCATTTGATTCCAATGAGGACTCTATCAGATGAAGCCCTTCTATTAAGAATGCCTCATTTTTATATTTAGACCTCTTTTGTTTAATCTTTAAGACCTCTTTGATCAACGGATTTGAATGGCTTGTAATATTTATGAATTTCATTCCCATAATAATAGCATAATAAAAATCTATCGAGAAAAAGTAAATATCTACTCCCGGGCTTAAATTATGTTATCCTTAAAATATAGGAAAAATATCAGGAGGTATAAAATGAAAATATTACTTGCAACAGATGGGTCAAGATATTCAGAAGAGACAGCAAGATTTTTAAAAAATTTTAGGTTTTCATCTGATGACGAACTGACTGTTTTGCATGTGATATCAAATATACCCTTCAAGGATAATGTTGATTCATATTATGAAAGCCTCAAAAAGATAAAGCAGGAGATTGGCTCAAAAATTCTTGATTCCACCATAGACATACTCAAACCAATTAATCTGAAACTGAGCACTGCATTAGTAGATGGATACCCTGACAGCTCCATTGTTGACTTTGCAATTGATTCCGAAACAGATCTGATCGTAATGGGCTCAAGGGGATTAAAGGGGATAAAATCAATGATATTAGGAAGTGTAGCAAGGTCAACCGTCATGTCATCTCCCAAACCTGTTCTGGTTGTAAAACCACCCATGAGGGCATTGGATGGTAAGTTCAGGATACTGCTTGCCACAGATGGTTCCGATTATGCATTTAATACAGCAAGGCTCTTAAACTTATTGCCTTTTAGTGAAGATACCGAAATCACGGTACTTAATGTGATACCTTCTGCACATATAGATATTCCAGAAAGATACTGGATGGAAGTAGATGAAAAGATTAAGGAAGATGTCGCAAAAATCAGGGAGGAGGAATTTGCAAATTCAGATGAGATCCTTAAAAAGACAAGGGAAATACTGGAGAATAAGTTTAAAAAAATCAACCTTTCAATAAAATTCGGTGACCCATCTATAGAGATTCTTAACACTGCAGAAGAGTTAAAGGCTGATATTATTGCAGTTGGAAGCAGTGGAATGAAAGGGATAAAAGGGGTTATCGGAAGTGTGTCAAGATATATCCTCTCAAATGCCGATTGTTCTGTTCTCATAGGTAAATTGTGAACAAGTAAAAATGGAGATTACAAAGAAAGTCAGACATACTATAAATAAATACTCAATGCTCCAGAGCGGAGACCATGTCCTTGTTGGCTTATCAGGGGGTCCAGATTCGGTATGCCTGCTTTCAGTTTTAAATAACCTGAAAGATGAACTCGGCATCATTATATCAGCAGCATATATTGACCATGGTCTCAGACCCAATGAGACACCTTCTGAGATCGATTTTTGCAAAAAACTCTGCGATTCTCTAAATATGTCTTTTACAGTAAGGGCTGTTGATGTCGGGTCTTCTCTAAAAATAAATAGCTCAAACAAACAGGAGACAGCAAGGGAACTGAGATATAGTGCCCTTAATGACATTGCCCTTGATATCTCAGCGAACAAAATAGCACTTGGTCATAATGCCGATGATCAGGCAGAAACTATACTCATGAGACTCCTGAGGGGAGCCGGTCCACTTGGGCTTTGTGGGATACCTCCAGTCAGGCAGATGAGATCAAAGATAATTAACCAAAAGGCAGATATAATAAGGCCATTGATAGAAATTCAGAGGCAAGAAATAGAGGCATATCTCGAGAGAGAAAAGATTTGCTTCATCATGGACTCATCAAATATCTCTGAAAAATACCTTCGCAACAGGCTTAGAAGCTATCTAATGCCATTCGTGAAGGAAATAAACAAAGATTTTATCCATACCATTTCAAAGACGGCAGAGATTTTGAGAGACGAAGAAAGATACTTTGAAATCCAGATTGTTAAAAGCCTCATGAAATTAATTAGCAGAAAAACAGAAAATACCATAGAGCTCTTTCTAAGTCCGATGGAAGCAATGGATACCGTATTGTTGCGAAGGGTATTAAGAAAGGCAATTGATGAGACCATCGGGCTTAGAGGCATCGGATTCATACACATTGAAGAAATAGTCGATCTCATTAAATTAGGAAAATCCGGTGATAGAACATATCTACCGAAAAATATAAGGGCAATAAAGGGCTATTCCACTTTGATTATTACCTCTGAGAGTCCTGCTAAATTAAATAATTATTATATTAATGAGTCTACAGGAGAAATAGTCCTTAGAGAGGCATCAATAGTCATAAGGTCCTCACTCATAAACAGAGAAGAGATTGGAGGATTCGTCAATACAAAGGATGTTGCATTTATTGATGCTGACAAGATTCGATACCCTATGCTGATAAGATCCAGAGAAAATGGTGACTTTTTTTATCCAATAGGATTTGGAAGGAGAAAAAAGATTCAAGACTATTTTGTTGATGAAAAGATACACAGGGATGAAAGGGATTTAGTGCCCTTACTCACATCCGAAAACAACATTGTTTGGGTAGTAGGTCACAGACTTGATGATAGATATAAGGTTGATAAAGAGACAAAAAGAGTTTTAAAATTAGAAATAAAACCCTATAAAATATAATCACTGGAGGAAAAATGATAATTATAAACAAAAAACTTCTCAAAGTCCTGATAATAGTTATTGCCTTCTCTTTAAACATAATGTCTTCTCATGAGATATTTGCAAACTCAAAAGGAAAGGAATCCACGGAAATACTGACTCAACTGGGTGAGGCAATGGCTGGAGTTGCAGAACGTGTTAAGCCAGCAGTAGTAAATATATCAACCTCAAAGACTGTCAAGACAGAGCGTCATCCATTTTTTGATGACCCATTTTTCAGGAGATTTTTTGGGGATCCTCAACCCCAAAAAAGAAGGGTTACAAATCTCGGCTCCGGGGTTATAGCCTCTGCTGACGGATATATAATCACAAATAACCATGTTATAGAGGGTGCAGAGGATATATTAGTAAAGCTATCTGACGGAAGGGAGTATAAAGGCAGACCTGTAGGAAAAGACCCGAGAACAGACATCGCAATCATAAAGATAGATGAGAAGAACCTTCCGACAGTACCATGGGCAGATTCTGATAAGCTCCGTGTTGGTGAGATAGTCTTTGCCATAGGTAATCCGTATGGTCTAAACCAGACAATCACAATGGGTATCGTAAGTGCACTCGGAAGGACAGGTATTGGCATTACAGACTATGAAGATTTTATACAGACAGATGCCGCAATAAACCCAGGTAATTCAGGAGGTGCACTGGTAAATATCAAAGGAGAGATAGTAGGAATAAATACTGCCATCTTTTCTGTTACCGGCGGTGATCAGGGTATTGGATTTGCAATTCCAGCAAATATGGTTAAGAATGTTATGGAAAATATAGTAAAAGAAGGAAAGGTCGTGAGGGGATGGCTTGGGGTTCAGATACAGGCACTGACCCCAGAACTCGCCAGGCAGTTTAATCTTAAAGACGAAAAGGGTGTATTGCTCGCTGACATTGTGGAAGGGGGACCAGCAGAAAAAGGTGGGCTCAAAAGAGGTGATGTAATAATAGAGTATAATGGCAAAAAAATAGAAAACCCTTTCCAGTTAAGAAATATGGTTGCAACTACAAAACCTGGTGATACCGTAAATATCATGGTCATGAGGAATGGAAAGGCACTTTCTATAAAGGTCGTCGTTGGAGAACTCCCTGATGGAGTCGCTGCAGTCGAAATTCCAGAAAAGTTCGACAATGTGTTAAGGGGAGTTCAGGTGCAGGACTTAACAGATGAAATGATTAAAAGGCTCGGAATAACAAAAAAGATCAGGGGCGTTATTATAACGAATATATCAGAGGACAGCCCATCATCTGGCATATTAAGCGAGGGAGATATAATCCTTGAGGTAAACAAAACGCCTGTTTCGAATGTAAGGGAATACAACGAAATAGTTTCGAAAATAGAAAAAAATCAAGAAGTGCTTTTGTTGATAATGAGGGGTGGCTCTAATCTATACATAACAATATCTGTGAGATAACCTCATTGCTTAAAATAATTCCTTGTTCTGTAAGCATAAGGTGATTGTTTTTTACATCAACAAGGCGATGTCTGTAAAGGTCTTCGATTGTGTCTTTTAGGATATGATGTTTATCCTCAGGCAAAAGACCGATGTCGATTCCTTCGGTCTTTCTTAATCCAAGAAATATAAACTCCTTTAATGACTCTCTTTCTGTTATAACCATCTCCTCATCAACAGGGATCAGTGAGTCATTTATTGATTTAATATACCCTGACAAATCCCTGATGTTTGAAAACCTCCTGCCATTAATAAAAGAAAAAGCCCCTGCCCCTATTCCTATATATTGTCCCCTTTCCCAGTAGTTCATGTTATGCCTGCACTCGTAACCTAATTTTGCAAAGTTCGAAATCTCATAATGGAGATAACCACCTTTTTTAAGCCAATCCATCGCAGTATAATACATTTCAGAGATGACATCCTCATCAGGCATTATTATTATTCCACTTTTTATGTATCCATAAAGGGGAGTATCTTTTTCTAATGTCAATTCATATACAGAGATATGTTCTGGTGATAATCCCATAGCAACCTCAAGTGATTCCTTCCATCTTTGAACCTGCAATTCAGGTGATGGAATTTGTCCTTTATAAAAAGGAACCCCATATATAAGATCTATCGATATATTTTTGAAACCAGCCTTTCTCAGTAAAAAAAATGATTTAATCGCATCTTCAGCACCATGGCTTCTTCCGAGGATATCGAGTTCATAATCAACAAATGATTGAACCCCCATGCTTATCCTATTTATCCCTGCCTCAAGAAGGGATTCAGCCTTTTCCTCTGTTATAGTGCTTGGATTTGCCTCTATAGTAATCTCTGCGTCTGAATGAACTTTAAATTCATATTGTACTGTCTTTAAAATTTCTTTTAAGGCATCGCAAGAAATAACAGTGGGGGTTCCACCTCCGAAGTAGATAGTCCTTATCTCTGTATCAATCTTTCTTAAACTTATTTCCTTGCAAATTGCATCTACATAATGCTTAACCATAGATTCGTTAAAAAGAGGGATTGAATAAAAATCGCAATAATTACACTTTTTGACGCAGAATGGGATATGAACATAAATGCAATTACAATTTGTAATCCTCATCATATTTTATTATAATGAAGATTATTATAGTTAGTCATCGGAGGAATTTATGGAAAGAAGGGTAATATATTTTGAAAAGCCTGGGAAGGAAAATACGGATAAATGTCTCGAAATAGTTAAGAATGCCATCAAAGAAGGTAATTATAAACATCTGATAGTAGCATCAACAGAGGGTGACACAGGGCTTTTATTTTCGGAGGCATTGAAGGATTCCGGAATTAATATTGTTGTGGTAACACATTCTGCAGGATTTAAGGCGCCCAATACACTCGAGATGCATTCTGAAATAAGGAAAAAAATAGAAGCCACAGGCGCAAGGGTTTATACTGGAACAATGCTTACTCATAACATAGAAACCTCATTCTCTTCAAAATTTAGCGGATTATATCCAACTCTTATTGTGGCACAGTCGCTGAGGAGATTTGGAGAAGGTCCGAAGGTATGCTGTGAAATTGTGATGATGGCTGCTGATGCTGGCTTAATCCCAGAAGGTGAAGAGGTCATTTCAGTAGCAGGCACAGCAAAGGGTGCTGATTCAGTCCTCATCATAAGATCCGCAGCTTCTAAAAGGTTTATCGAATTAAGGGTCCTTGAGATACTTGCCAAACCGAGGGGATAAAATTAATTTTGGATCTTAGCCCTTGCCTGCTGTACTTTTACACGCTTACCCTTAACCATCATATCATCTACAGACTTTATTACCTTCTCAGCAAGCTCTTCAGGAACTTCTACAAAAGTGAACTTATCAAAGACATCGATCTTCCCAATTTTCGAATAAGGAATGTTTGCCTCTGAAGCAATTGACTTTACAATATCAGCTACCTGAACCCTATCTTTTTTGCCTATTGTCATGAAAAGACGGCTCATCCCTATTTTTGCTGGATACTCTACTGCCTGCTCTATTTTCATCTCTCCAAAGGCAGCATAAAGGGCTGCTGCTGCAATATCTCCGAAGCCATGAAAATTAGATAATTCATTAACAACATCAATATAGCATGCATGCCTGTTAGCTTTGATTATCTCTGATATCTCCTTGACAATACCCTTCTCTTTTGCCTTTAAAACATCCTCAACGGATGGCAGCCTTTTTCTGTCAATCGTCGTCCTGGCTGCCTTTTCTATCAATCTTAAATGTTTATATTCCCTCGGAGTAACAAAGGTTATAGCCATGCCAGATTTTCCTGCCCTTCCTGTCCTTCCTATTCTATGTATATAGCCCTCTGGATTTTGAGGTATGCTGTAGTTAATCACATGAGTGACATTCTGTATGTCTAAACCCCTTGCAGCAACATCTGTTGCAACTAAGATATCTAATAAGCCCTTCCTGAACCTGTCCATTACCTCGTCTCTCCTCGCCTGGGTAAAATCTCCATGAAGGGCATTTGCATTGTATCCCATCTGGTGCAATTTCATAGAAACTTCATCAACCTCCCTCTTCGTATGACAAAAAACAATAGCGAGTTGAGGGTCTTCTACATCAAGGAGTCTCGTAAGGGCATTCATCTTGTCCCCTTCCCTGACTTCATAGAAAACCTGCTTTATCTTGGGAACAACAACATCCTTTGTATTTGCCTTCACCCTCTCAGGGCTCCTCATATATCTTTTAGCAATATTCATTATAGGCTGAGGCATTGTTGCCGAAAAGAGAAGGGTCTGTCTTTCTTCAGGAATTGACCTAAGAATTGTCTCTATATCATCTATAAATCCCATATTAAGCATTTCATCTGCTTCATCCAGCACGACAATCTCTATATCTGATAGAGATATGGTCTTTCTATTTATATGATCGATCACCCTGCCGGGCGTCCCAATAATGATATCTACTCCTCTCCTTAATGCCTTTATCTGACTCTCAATCGATTTTCCGCCATATACAGGCAGGACATTGACCTTCTTATATTTTCCAATCTTATTAATCTCCTCAGCAACCTGAACAGCAAGCTCCCTCGTGGGCTCCAGTATTATAGAAAAAGGCTTCCTATTTTTTTTAATCCTCTCAACAATAGGTATGCCGAATGCCGCTGTCTTTCCGGTTCCGGTATGTGCCTGACCAATAATATCCATCCCATTTAATATTATTGGTATTGCCGAAGCCTGTATCGGTGTTGGCTCTTCAAATCCTATTTCCGAAATGGACTTTAGTGTCTCTTTGCTCAATGAAAAATCTTCAAAATGCATGCCTTAACTTTCTCCTCTTGGTTCAAAATAAATCCCTCAGGGTTTCTTTAAAATCCTCTGAGGGATTAAATGAAACATTCTATTTTTTAATTAGTATAAGACTTCTTAAACAAAAGAGTCAAACTGGTGCATCAGACAATGAATTTTATAACCCACAAAATCTAACCTGAGAGGTTGGACTTTGTTTGACTGATATTGAAGGATTAAAAGCAAGAAAATATTTTTAAAAATGTGTAATATATATAATGTCAGTTAACAGCACAGGTATCAGCAACTGACACAAAATACTTACACTAATATTTATTATGGAGGTAGGAATGATAAAAGTTTATTACGACAGCGACGCAAATAAGGAAGTCTTAAAAGGTAAAAAAATCGTAATTATGGGTTATGGCAGCCAAGGACATGCGCATGCAAACAACTTAAAAGAGAGCGGAATGGATGTAACAATAGGCCTGAGAAAAGGTTCGAGCTGGGAGAAGGCAGTTGCTGCTGGTTTTAATGTTATGACTGCTTCAGAAGCAGCAGGGATTGCTGACATAATAATGATACTCCTTCCTGATGAGTTTCAGGCAGAAGTATATAACAACGAGATATTGCCCAATATGAAAAAAGGAGTATATCTCGCATTTGCTCATGGATTTAATATTCATTTTGGCCAGATAGTGCCTCCAGCTGACGCCAATGTCTTTATGGTAGCTCCAAAAGGACCAGGGCATCTCGTGCGCTCAGAATACACAAAAGGGAGCGGAGTGCCATGCCTGATAGCAGTTCATCAAGACCCTTCCAAGAATACAAAAGAAATAGCCCTTGCATATGCATCTGCAATCGGTGGAGGGAGGGCTGGCATAATTGAAACAACATTTAAAGAGGAAACAGAGACCGACCTTTTTGGGGAGCAGGCAGTTTTATGTGGTGGACTAACATCCTTGATTCAGGCAGGATTTGAAACATTGGTTGAGGCTGGCTACGCACCCGAGATGGCATATTTTGAATGTCTGCATGAGGTAAAACTCATAGTTGACCTGATATATGAAGGTGGCATCTCAAATATGAGGTATTCCATAAGTAATACAGCACAATATGGTGACCTCACAAGGGGACCGAGAATAATAAATGAAAACACCAAGGCGGAAATGAAAAAGATACTTAAAGAAATACAGGATGGTGTCTTTGCAAGGGAGTGGATGTTGGAATGCAAGGCAAACAAACCAGTATTTAATGCTTTAACAAAAAAAGGTGAACAGCATCCAATAGAAGAGGTCGGTAGCAGGCTCAGGGCAATGATGCCATGGCTAAAAAAAGGTAAATTAGTCGATAAGTCTAAGGCATAGGATTCAGGATGTTGAAACTTGCACCTGAGGGCAGGCCATTTATAGCCTTTTTCTTAATACTGTCAATAATCACTTTTATTGTCAAAGGCGCCTTTGTTGCCTTTTTGCCCATTATACTCACCATTTTCATGGTCTTTTTCTTCAGAGACCCTGACAGAAATGTACCAGAAGGTGAAAATATCTTTGTTTCTCCTGCTGACGGAAAGGTAATCTATATAGATTTGGTACGAGAAGAACAATTTCTAAAAAAAGAAGCAAAACAGGTGAGCATTTTTATGTCTCCCCTGAATGTCCATGTAAACAGGTCTCCATGCGATGGCATTGTTGAAGATGTTATCCACACCCGTGGCAAATTTCTCTCTGCATTTAAGCATGAGGCATCTTTAAAGAATGAAAATGTCTCGATGATTCTTAATACCTCACATGGGAAAATCCTTGTTCGTCAAGTCGCTGGTTTTGTAGCACGAAGGGCAGTATGCAGGGCTAGACCAGGAGATATTTTGAAAAAAGGACAGAGATACGGAATAATAAAATTTAGCTCAAGGCTCGATGTATATCTGCCCGAAAATGTAAAAATCAAGGTCAGGCTTGGAGATAAAGTGAGGGCAGGAGAAACAATCTTAGGAGAGGTCTAAAAAATAAAATTAATAAGAGAGGTGGAAAAATGAAAACAAAAAATAAAAATTTAATATTCGCTATTTTTGTCTTTCTTTCTCTAATCTTTGTTAGCCAATCTTTTTCACAGGAAATGGTCTCTGAAGAAAAGAAAAAAGAGATAATAGAGGATATAGAGACAATGGAATTAGGATTATTTGAACTCAAGGCATGTATTTCAAAGGCAAAAACCTCTGCTGAAATTGAAAGATGCAGAGAAGAAATAAAGATGAGAAGATTCTTAGAGGTTCAGGATATGTTACTCGAACTTGGAATGACCAGAGAAGAGAGGAGGATGAAGAGATTCATGCAAGAAAGATAAGCTTAATCAAAGCTTATCAATTCTATTTCTGAAACTAAAACCCCTCATTTTAAATTTTCGAGACCCCTTATATTGGATCATAACACTGTGGGATTCACCCATACCTTGTGGAAATATTAAGCCCTTGATCTTTGATAAGTCTAATAAATCTATATTATTTCCATAAATCTCACTTATTGCCTCATCAAGACCCATAGAAACAAGATATGTACCTTGCGGGCAGAATCCGATAGTCCTTACATCCAGCTCATCTGCCCAATTTTTTAGTGAAGAAAAATTTACATGTGCCGTAATATCCTGCTCGCCTATGTTTTCGTAAGGGTCTTCATTTATTTTATGCCTGAAATAACACAATAAAGTACCCCTGCTCCTTTCATTATTATAATAATCTTTAGCAGAATAACCATAATCTATAGTCAAAATAAAACCCTCTTGTAGCCTGTTGCTCACAGATTTTAACCAATCCCTGATCCTTAAATTAACCTCTGTCCTGTAGCCATAGGGCAATTCTATATTGAATTCCTTGAAGTAATCTCGCACCTCACTACCACATGGCATCTTTATTTCTATTAAACCATCTCCATCAAGAGATATAAATATCTCTTTCAGCTCTTCCTCCATCTCCACTATCTTCACAGGAAATGAATCAAGAAGCTCATTTGATAAAAAACATCCCTTGAAAGGTGTCAGCTCATCTATATGAGAAATCCATTTTACCCTGTCTTTAAAATCAGCAAGAAGCATTTGTTGTTTTGACCTTAGAGCAGGATTCAACTCGATAATTGTGTATCTTAGATGTTTAAATAACTCACTTTCTCTGCGTGGCACATGGCGCCCTTCATCAGAAGCCCTTAAATACTCCAGTATATCCCCTGCGAGATATCCGATGCCGGCACCCATTTCGACAACATCAAATTCATCTGGTTCATCCATTATTTTCCACATTTCGTAAATCTGCTTCGCTATCATAATACCAAACAATCTGTGGAGATGAGGGCTTGTATAAAAATCACCTGACCTACCGATATTGGTAGAATGTTTCATGTAGTATCCATAATCAGGAAGATACAGGCACATATCCATGAATGTCTCGAAACTAATAGGACCTTCGCTTTTGATCTTTTCTATAATCTTCTGTTTAAGGCTCATTTTTATAAATAAGACCGGCTTTTTTATAGGGCGAGCATCCTGTCCAGCGCCCTTTTGGCAGGAATTCTTATATCCTCATTGACCTTTATGATATTTTTCATTTCTTTTAATGCAGCTAAAACGCTGTTTAATGTGGTCTTTTTCATATTAGGACATATCATATCTTTTCTCAGTGGATAAAACATCTTGTCAGGGTTTTCTTTTTTCAATCTATGAATCAATCCAATCTCTGTACCAACAATAAACTCCTTGCTTTCTGATGATCTGGCAAATCTGAGCATTCCAGATGTGCTGGTTACATGATCAGCAAGCTCCAGCACTTCCATTCTGCACTCTGGGTGAGCCATAAAAAGGGCATCTGGATATTTATTTCTCGCATTTAATACATCATTCCCTGTAACCCTATCATGAACGTGACAGAAACCATCCCATGCAATTATCTGTTTTTTTGTATTTTTCTGCGCCCATGCAGAAAGATTTCTATCAGGGATACATATCACCCTTTCGTTAGGAAGGGATTCTACTACCTTGACGACATTTGCAGATGTACAGCATATATCACTTTCTGCCTTTACCTCAGCAGTTGTATTAACATATGCAACAACAGGGGCATCAGGATATCTCTCCTTTATGTCTCTCAATGTAAAATCATGTGGAAATACAAACGTCGGCTGATTTTCGTATCCAGGAAAGGTCTTCCATACCTTGCGGGGAGAAGATACAGTGATCATTTCAGCCATCGGGCATCCAGCATCGAGTTCTGGAAGAAGCACTATCTTTTCTGGAGATAGAATCGAGGCTGTCTCTGCCATAAAATGGACCCCGCAAAATACTATAACATCGCAGTCTATACTTGCAGCCTGTCTGGAAAGCTCAAGTGAATCTCCGACGAAATCTGCAATGTCCTGAACTTCTTCTCTCTGATAATTATGTGATAGGATTATGGCATTTCTCTGTGACTTCAGCCATAATATCTCTTCCTTAATTTTTTCCTTATCTATTGACATTTGTCCTCTCGACCTGTATGCAATCGAAGAAATGGCTAATAATTGGTAAAAAGTATTGTGCCATCTTCCAGAGTTACCTTGCGGATATTGTTTGTTGAATTCGTTTTATTAGATGTCGCACCCAAATCGCGAATCTTTTTGCCTGAATATGTATTGAAAACCTTTTGCACATAGTTTCTGGTCTCTAATATAGGAGGGATATCTCCATATTTTTCTACACGTGCTGGTCCTGCATTGTATGCAGCGAGAGCGAGAGATAGATCCCAGTTAAATTTCTCGAGTAAATATTTAAGATATCTTATACCTCCCTCGATATTCTCAACCGGATCAAGCGGGTTGCTCACCTTTATATATGATGCAGTAGTAGGCATCAACTGCATTAGACCTATAGCTCCCTTAGGAGATATAGCATCAGGATTCCAGTTAGATTCTGCCTTAATAACCGCCTTCACAAGCTCAGGGTCGATTTCATGTTTTTTCGCAATCTTCTCTGCCAACTCATAAAAGGCTTCCTTATAAGGATTGATTTGCTTCGCACCTTGAGAAACACCTGTCTTATCTACCTCTTTTATAATGACTTTGCCTTGACCGTCTAAAGGGACATTTGTAAAGATGACTACTCCATCATCAGACACATCTTTGAATATGTCAGCATTTGCTTCAGTTACACCAAAAAAAACTAAGAATAATATTAATAAAAACATCTTTACCAATCCTCTTATGCTTTTTAAAATAATAGCATGCAACTACATTACCATTCAAGGCTTTTTCTGATTTAAAACTGCTGGAAAAGGATTTGGTTTTCTCTGTTCCTTGATTCTCCGATGCTTGTCACATATATGGCAGGTTTATCCTTTACAGGACACATCTTTTCGCATATACCGCAGCCTATACAGAGTTCAAGGTCAACAACGGGCTGCTGGACAATGACCTCCCTTCCGTCCCTTGTTTTAACAGCCGCCTTTTCAAACCATACCGCCTTTTTATGTGTTGGACAGACCTCCTCGCATACTATGCACGGTACACCATGTGCATGTGGCAGACATCTGCCTTTATCAATCATAGCAAGTCCAATCTTTATTTTTACCTTTTCTTCTAATGTCAGCCTCTTTATCGCCCCAGTTGGACATACCTGACCGCAGAGTGTACATCTATATTCGCAATAGCCTATCCTCGGAATTAAGACAGGAGACCAGATTCCTTCTACTCCTGCCTCAAGAAATGTCGGCTGTAGTCCGTTTGTTATACAAACCTTCATACACTCCCCGCACTTTACACACCTCTTAAGAAATTCCCTTTCAACAAGGGAGCCAGGTGGTCTTATGAGTTTTGGATTAGAATATCCTGTTTTTGATAAAGGATTCTGTCTCACCAGAGGAACTGCAATGATGCCAGAAACGACAGAAACCATTACCCTTCTCCTTCCAATGTCTATTGAAGCAGCCTTCTTCTTCCCAGAAAAACCAAAGCTGACAGCATTCTGAGGGCAAATGTCATCACAGTTAAAACAATAGTAGCATTCTGTACCCATCCAATTGCCTTTCTTATCGGGTGCTGCATTTCCCTGACATACCCTTGCGCACGCACCACACTCATTGCATCCTTCACTAACCGACCTTTTAAGGATAGAAAATCTTGAAAGTATGCCGAGCAATGCGCCCAATGGACAGATGTATCTGCACCAGAATCTCCTATTTATAAGATTCAGACCCAGTATGAATATAAAGATAGAACCCAAGAACAAACTTTGATTGAAATATGATTGCCTGAAAGACAAGACATTTTTTTTCAGAATATCGTAGATGGCTTCAGATATCCCGACAAATCCTTTGATATCCAGTTCATATATACTGTCAAAAACTGCCCTAACACCGTAATTAAACGCAGGATATATGCTCACAGAGAGAGATCTTATTAAAAAAGAGATAGGATCCATCATTCCAGCAAGCTGTAGAGAAAAAATAGAAGAAACCATTAAAAATACCAGTATCAAATATTTCATTCTGTGCCAGTTTTTTGTAATACCTGTGTTTCCCTTTTTTAGTGAGCCAACAATGTTATTGAGAGTTCCAAGGGGGCACAGCCATCCACAAAATACCCTTCCCAAGGTTATTGTTAAGACGATGACTATTAGTGAGAGGTAAAACATCTTTTCTACTGTATGTGCAGAAAAGAGGGTCATTATTAATATCAACGGATCAAAATCAAGAAATACCTTTACAGGATAACCAAGTTCATCCCTGCCTTTTGATTCCGTCTGGAGAAATAAGAATAAAAATAAAAGAAGGAAAATGGCCTGAGTAATCCTTCTTATGTTTTTCATTATCTGCTTATGCCTTGAGTTCTATCTTTTTGATTTTGATCTTATCGAGGTTCATTGTGCCAATTCCCATTTTATCAGCTAATCTCACATACCCGAGGTCACTTCCCTTCAAGCCAAACAGGGTTGCTCCATAAGAATCTACAGCAACCTGATCTATGCCCGCTATCACTGTATCAAGTTTTTTTACATCAGCAAGGCTACCACCCTGAGGACCATTCGCTGTAAGTATCCTTATAGCGTCGAGAATTGTCAAAGTAGGTTTAATCTTTGTGCATAAATCTACAAGGCTTTCATCCAGTCTCTGGTGGATGTTCCCTCTGGCACTGCCCATAACACCCATCCAGTTTTTCATCGCCATGGTAAGCCTTGCCAGCCCATGATGTTTGGCTACAGGTATATTTATCAACTTATCAGCATCAAATATTTCTCTGTATAATGACCATGACTTGAGTGCCATCCCATTAATTTCTACATCTCTGAATTTTCTCTCATCCACATATTCCAGTTCTGCTCCCAATGGCTTTACTGCATCAGCGATTCCGCTCTGGACATAACATCTCCTCGGATCATTAACTGTCCTATCAAATATCTTGACCTTTTTCGCTCCTGCATCAAAACAGAGCCTCACCACAGTGGCAACTACTTCTGGATTTGTATTTGCAGCATATTCAGGTGTCCTGTCCCATGCAATATTTGGCTTAATAACCACTACATCTCCTCGGGTGATAAATCTCTTTATCCCACCCAACGCATCAATAGCTGCCTTTGTCGCTGCAGATGCAGATCCCCCCTTTGCTACTGCAAGGTCAACATTCTGTGATGCCTCTGCCTCATCGATAATGTTTAATATGTTATCTGAAACAACAAGCCCCAAGCCTGCCGCTATACTTGATTTAATAAACTCCCTTCTGTTCACAATCCCTCCATTTTACGGCAAATTAATAAGTATTTCATAAGTACCAACACTGATCCTGCCTGCTAAATCGTTCTGCCAAAGCAACTCGGTAACCTTTAGTCTCGAATTCTTTGGTACCATCAAGATAAATCTAACCCCCTCTTTTAGCAAGCCTTTCCAGACTTTAGCCTTTTCAGGACTTATACTGCCTTCTGTCTCAACCTGAACTATTGCCACTGCAAGTCCGTGGTTAGACAGGACGATATCAGGCTTGCTCGATGGATTTATCTTGACATCATCATATTCACGAGATAGCCTTTTTCTTAAAAAATCTACAATTAGATCATGCAATAAGGTTTCATCATTCATGATATAAATTATACAATGAGCAAAGGAATTTTCATATAAAAACTTATTAGCCAGTATTGGGCGTGCTAAATCACTGACGATCTGCTGATCAAAAATTATCTGAATTCAAAGTTAATGAAAAGCCTCTGACCTTACTAACTTAGCAAAGCTGATTCTCTTGAGTTTCTTTTCGATGTCAATTCTCAATTCAACCCATACAGGATGAACAGAACATTTGCTACTCAAACTGCAGATATCCCTGTTGACCGTACACCTGTTTAAGGCAACATGTCCTTCTATTGCTTGTATGACCTCAAGCAGATTTATTTTTTTTGGACTCTTCGTGAGCCTGAAGCCTCCTTTGATACCCCTGTAGGATCTCACAATATCTGCCTTCGCAAGCTTTTGCAGTATCTTAGAAAGAAAGCTCTTCGGGATACACATCTCCTTTGCTATATCATCAACAACCGATACCTTGCCATGATTCTTAGAGAGATACAATACACACCTTATCGCATAATCTGTTTCACGAGTAATTTCCATAATGTTTTTAATTTTATTAGATTAATCTATAAATATCAATTATTTTTTAAATCACACATCAGTATGAATCCCTATCTCTCAATACTTCTTCAACTGTTAGCTTATGTCTGAAAATCCTGTAAACCCATATCTGGTATGCAATTATAACTGGTACAAAAAGCAATGCCACAACGGTCATTATCTTAAGTGTATATGCACTTGAGGATGAGTTAAAAATTGTGAGGCTGTATGCAGGATCTATACTTGACGGTATCAAATTTGGATAAAGCCCTATCACCCCAGTGAATGTGACCATCACAATCGTCACGCACGAAGAATAAAATGCCTTTAGATGCTGCCCTTTAAAAGAGAATAATCTTATTCCTAACATGGCAAACACAGCAACTGCAGGTACAAGAAACCATACCATATTATTTAGATAGTTCGAATATAGTTTTGTAGCAAATCCTGTATAGACAAGAAATACAACGGCTGTTAAAACAAGGAAATACCATGTCTTATTTGCGATACTGGACGCCCTCTCACTAATATTACCTACTGTTTTAATAGCAAGCCACAGAGAACCATGAACAATAAACAATAAAACGAAAAGGACACCTGTCAAAATGCCATAAGGATTCAAAAGCGTAAACAATGTTCCATGATATCCTTCTGAGTCCATTGGTAGCCCTTGAAATATGTTACCAAATGCGACACCAAATAATAATGCTGGTATAAAGCTACCAATAAATATTGCAGCATCCCAACCCCTTTTCCAGCCTGTGTCGTCCACCTTTCCTCTAAATTCAAAGGCAACTCCTCTGAATATCAATGCAAATAGGATTATCAACAGAGGTGTATAAAGGTAGCTGAACATCAAGGCATATGTAGTCGGAAAGGCAGCAAAGGTAGCGCCCCCAGCAGTAATTAGCCAAACTTCGTTTCCATCCCACACAGGTCCTACTGTGTTTATGATTAACCTTTTTTCATCGTCATTCTTTGCAATAAAGTTATGCAGGATTCCAGCTCCAAAATCGAAGCCATCAAGCATAAAATAAACAGCCCATAAAGTTCCCCATAATATAAACCATATAATTTGAAATTCCATGTTATACCTCCCTTGATGTCTTAATTATCGAAGAAATATCATCGTCAGGTCCTTTTTTGGAAAATTTTGCAAGAAGATAAATATCTATAACACCGAGAAAGCCATAAAATAATGTAAAACCAATAAATGATGCAAGAACCTGTGAGGAACTAACGGATTTGGAAACTGCGTCAGATGTCCTCATAAGTCCATAAACAATCCAGGGCTGTCTGCCGACCTCAGCAACAAGCCATCCCAGCTGCGTTGCAATATATGGTAACGGAATGCTATAAAGCATTATTCTCAGAAGAGTGGTATTCAACTCGAGATTGCCTCTTTTAGAGTATATATAGCTGATAAACGAGAGAATCATAAATAATATTCCGAGTGCAGCCATTCCTCTGAAACTCAAAAATGTAATCAAAACCGGTGGTCTGTCCTCTTTAGGAAATTCCTTAAGTCCCCTTATTTCTGCATCTCCATCATGAAATGCAAGGAAGCTTAAAAGCCTTGGTATACCAACTGACTCGATTATATTTCTTTCATTTTTGACATCTGGCAACACCACTAAATTATAAGGCACAGCCTTTTGGGTCTCCCATAATGACTCCATAGCTGCAAACTTGGTAGGCTGTGTCTTTGCAACTTCAGCAGCATGAAAATCACCAATGATAAATAGCAATATCGAAGAAATAAGTCCAAAAGAGGCCGCAATTTTGAAAGATCTCTGGAAGAAATCGATTTTATATCTTCTCAAAAGATGATAAGCCGATACCCCCATGACAAAGAATGAAGCGACAACATAACCTGACAAAATAGTATGCGAAAACTTCAACCAACCATAAGAATTAGTGACCAATGCCATAAAATCGATCATCTCTGCCCTGTTGTTTCTCAATACATAACCAACAGGTTTCTGCATCCATCCGTTTGCAAGGAGTATCCATAATGCAGAAAGGTTTGTTGCTATAGCCACAAGCCACATAGACAATGCGTGAAGTTTCTTAGATATCCTGTTCCATCCGAATATCCAGAGTCCTATAAATGTTGACTCAAGAAAGAATGAGACCGTTGCCTCTATCGCAAGGGGAGCACCGAATATATCTCCTACATATTTCGAATACTCTGCCCAATTCATTCCAAACTGAAACTCCATGGTAATTCCTGTAACAATACCGAGGGCAAAGTTAATTAGAAATAACTTTCCCCAGAACCTCGTCATTTTCAAATACATTTCATCATTTGTGCGCACATATTTTGTTTCCATGTATGCAACAAGGATTGATAGACCAAGCGTAAGTGGCACAAATATAAAATGAAATGCTGCGGTCGCCGCAAACTGAAGTCTGCTTAACATTAATACATCCATAAATACCTCCTGCCAATTTTATAATTAGGACTAATTTTATCCTATTTTAAAAACTTTTTTCAACACCTAACAACGATTTCCTTTATGAAGCATATCTGAAAGACTTTTAAACCATTTATTTTCAATAATCTGCTTAAGACTGATAGGTGTCTTTTGTAACCAGCTCGGATAGGAGTCAGTTACACCGGGCATATTCTGCTGGTCAAGAGTTCCAATGCAATCATCAAGGCTTATTGATAAGAGTTTACAGGGTGTGCTTGCAATATATTCATATATAGCCAAACATAAATCAGGATTCATTTCGTCTAAAAAAAATAAACTATTATCTGACACAATTCCCAATGCCTTAAGTGCATTTATCAAGAGACCTTTATCTCTCTTTCTTTCATCTATATGCCTTTGATAAACATCGTCATTTAAAAATATCCCCAGTCTTTTTTTTAATTCAATATCCCGCCCGGACCACCAGCCATAAATTGTGGGAAGATCGTGGGTTGTGACTGCGCACAGTGCCATTTCAGGATATCTTTCAGGAGGAGTGAAGGATGGATCAGGATAGTTTCTTTCAAAATACAGGAGCCTGTATGAAAGCATGCGAAACCTGAAAAGGCTTTCACGAACATTCTCTCCCACTGTACCAAGATCTTCAGCAATAACAACGGTTTGGTTTCTAACACTCTCCAGTGCAATTATTCTTAACAGGTCCTCTGTTGATTGTTTTACATAAGCCCCATCTTTTGGCTCATAACCCCTGGGTATCCAGAACTGTCTGAATAGACCGAGTGCGTGGTCTATCCTCAAGGCACCGAAATGTTTCATATTTTTTCTTATTAATTGAATAAAGAATTCATAACCTGAATCTTTTAGTTTATTAGGAATCAAAGGAGGTAATCCCCAATTTTGTCCTTTAGGATTAAAGTCATCAGGGGGAGCCCCTAAATCTATTCCATCTGCAAATATCTCTCTAAAATTAAATACATCGCTTCCTTCCCCTATTGAGCCTATTGCAAGGTCATGGTAGATACCTATTGGCATACCAAGATTGTTTGCCATTTTTGAGATCTCTTTTAGCTGCTCATCTATAAGCCACTGAACATATTTATAAAAAAGAATTTCCTTTTCATCCGACGATTTAGACAAAAAAGAGGCAAATGATTCAAGGTTGCCTTCTTCTGATATGTATTTTATAAAATCTTTTACCCTTTCATCGGTAGTAGAACAGGAATTTAAATCTAAATGCTTCTGGATATCGAATCTTGTAGAAAATTTCCGGCATAATTTTTCGTAAAAAAGAGCGAATGTCTGTCTCAATATATTTTCTTTTAGCGATGCAACATTTTCATAGTCGATAAAATCCATGTTTCTTAATTCATTTATTTGGTCTTCTATTTCTTTAGCATTTGATAATCTCCATAAATCGTCGGATATAAGCCTTTTAACATCCTCTATGTTTTCGATATCAAGATAAATAAAATTTTTATAGAGTCTTGTTATGGGAGAATATGGACTTATACCGAATGGCCTCTTATTCGGGATCGCATGCAAAGGATTTATACCAACAAATGAACCCCCTAATTCAGCAATCCATTTAACAATCTCTTTTAGGTCTCCCAAATCCCCGACTCCAAAGTTTCTGTTTGAGCGTATAGAATAGAGATTAATAGAAAGACCCCATTTCCTTTTATTTTCTAACTCAGGTGGGATATAACACTGATCAGGGGCTATAATAACTCTGGTCTTACTAGAAATCTGAAAATCATTTACTATAAATTTTACATCTACAGAGTAATAACCTATATCTCTACGGCATTTATCAATTATCTTGATCTCTATATATCTTCTGCCATTTATAAATCGATGACCAGAAATTATTAACTCATTGAATGGAACAAAAAACTCTTCTATCTCTTTAGATTCCTCATCGTATATCGACCAAAAAATTATCGCTTTGTCCTGTTCCTTTTCTTCAATGGGTAAATAAATTGATATCTTAAAAGGTTGCTCATTAAAAGATACTACATTTACAGGCTCTATAAATTCTGTCCATGGATAATTCCTTTTTTTGAATATCTCTTTTTTTATAGCATCTTCAGAATCAATATCTAAATTCATTGCCTTGAGAATAGCTTTTTTTATGTCTAATGAAGCGGTGTGTTTGATTCCGAATACATCCCAGTATTCAGGGATAATCCCGTAAAGATCAGCAAGTTCATTTATCAATTCTTCTGAAGGCTGCATACACTATAAGTTTAGCAGATTATATTGCAGGATATAATATTTTTTTTAAATCATAAAGAGATCGAGGTAAGGCAACGGGTTTGTCTTACCTCAATCCCTTTCCTTCTGTTCTTAGTGCTTATGCTCTTGAGGTTTTTGAGAAGAATCCTGTTTAGTCTCATCTTTTTGCATTTCGGTCATGCATCTCATCATCATACCCTGCATGTCAGTAATCATCTTATCCATCCTCTCCATCATCCGGTTAATCTCCAGCCGCATGCTCTTTTTGTCTTCATCCGTTACGCCAGCCATCAAGCGATCCTGTATCCTCATAATATCCTTCATCATGTGCATCATTTCCTTCATCATCATACCATGACCCATCATATGCTGCATCATCTGCATCTGTCCACCCTGCATCATCCCCTGTCCCATCATCCCATGCTCAGGAGGCATCTGCCTTTTTTTCTGAGGGGTTTCTGCCATTGCCGTGACTGAAAATGTTAATAAGACCATGACAACGATAAGTATCCTTTTCATTTTCTCACCTTCTTTCTGCTACATTCTTTCCTCTGCTATTTTCCTTTCCATGTCGTTATGAATAAGTCACAGAATGCCTCCTACTATTGGACATATTATGGCTAAATCAGATAGACCCGGAAACTGAAGACAATTCCGAATAAGATAAGCCCTCCCTACTTCTTTCTATCTCTTCCTTTCGTGCCTCCAAGCGCAGGGAAACCACCCGGCTCGGGGTCGGGTCTCTGCTTCAAAATCTCAAGCCTCTTTTTCATTGCCTCTATCTCAACCTTCTGTGAGGCAATTATTTCTTCTGCAAGTTTTCTTGTCAGAGGATCGTTTCCATAGATTAAAATAAGACGGGCCATCTCTACTGCTCCCTCATGATGCGGTATCATCATAGAAAGGAAGTCTACATCTGGATTCCCTGTATAGCCGTGTGAGTGCATAGTCTTCATCATCTTTTCCATGCCTTCATTCATCTCTCTAATAAACTGCGCAAATTCGGCGCTAATTTGTGTATCAACATTATGCTCTCCATGTTCTCCGGCATATGTTGATGAAAAAAAGATTAATAAGAGACATATCAATAATATTTGTTTCATCCTATCTCTTTTTCTATGAAGTTTGTCCTTTATAACCCAGGCGGACATAAACAAGGTTTATACTCTTTTTGTTCCTCAATTCCCCTGACGGAAGTTTTAGGTACCCAAGAGGTATTTGGGCTAAAAGTTTTGGATTAAAGGGATCAGAAACATCAAAGGCAGTTGCCACTGTCTGACCTTCGTTTGGTGTGCCGGGAAGTTCATCCTGCTCGTGAGCTATATAAAGCAGTTTATTTGTTGGATTTGTCCATATGCCATGAGCTTCTCTACCATGAGAAAAGAAGGTCTTGATTATTCCACGTTTCCCGTGTGGTGCACTCCTATCTATAATTGCTATCTGACTTGAGGCTACACCACCTGGACCTCCGTTATCCACTCTGGCAAAGCTTACATAAACTACTTTACCATTTGCATTTTCAACGAATTCAAGATGGTTAGGCCGTGCCATACTGCCGAGGGGTATAAAATCAAGTAGACCGAATGGTTCTGAGGTGGAACGGGCAGACACCGCATCCGCCAGCTTATGCGAAAACCAGACCTCTTTACCATCAGGTGATGTCTTAATAAATGGTGTAAATCCAAATCTGTCCTGCTCACTTATGTCTATTGTGACAAACCTCTTTGGTCTTGAAAAACCTTCTGAGTTAGGATTAACCTTAAAAACATCGATCTTAGGAACCTTCTGACTCGCAACAAAGGCAAGCGACCCATCAGAATTGAACCAGACCTGAGAGGGACCATTTATGGTTTCTACATAATGAGTTACGGATCTGACATTCATTCCGCCTGATTCTTTTACAGCAAGGTCGACATCAAGTATAGCAATCCTGTCTTCTCCTCTAACAGCAACCCATATCTCTTTACCATTACGGGTGAATGTCGGCTCATGAGGTTCGCGCCCTACAAGGATACCACTGGAGATTCTTTCAGGATTGGTATCCTTTGAAGCAAATGGATTTGGTGCATTACCAATAACTTTCTTATTGATAACATCTATTAGA
>FWWM01002077.1_pt1 | contig 56293 bp, 46 predicted proteins | sample 2228351 | NCBI WGS metagenome assembly FWWM01 (sample SAMEA103939774, study PRJEB20133) | metagenome | reverse complement strand
GCCTTCGGCCCGCCGCCGTCAACGCGTGGGGAGGCGCGCCCTCCGAGAGACCCCATCGGCGCGCCAGGAGGCGCACCCTCCGAAAAGCGGTTTATCCTTCGGAGGGCGGGCCTCCGGCCCGCCGCCGTCTCGATCCGGATGACGTGCCGCATCCGTTAACCCCGCCAAGGCCACGGATCGGCATCCTCAAGTTCCGACGATCCACCTCCACCCGATCCATCCCAACCCCGCCAGCGCCCCCAGGAGCAGGATCGCGTGATCCCGCCAGGAGCCGGTCCGCCATCGGGCCAGGCGCAGGCGCTTTTCCGACCACGGCCAGAGCCACGGGATGCCCTGGGGCGTGAGGGCATCCAGGAAGAGGTGGGAGAGATACCCGGCCGTCCACGCCCCCGCCAGCCCGAGATCCCGCAACAGCCATCCCCCCAGCGCCCCCCAGAGGCCGGCCAGGAGCAGGGAATGGGTAGGCCCCCGATGGGGAAGGCGGATCAGCATCAGCAAGAGGAACCCCCCGGCGAGGGAGACCCCCGCCACCGCCCCCGATCGAAGAGCCAACCCCATGAGCAACCCCCCGGCGATCCCCATCGCCCCCAACCACCGGGCGCCGCGCGCCACCGACCCCACATCCAGATCCACATCCGGGATCGCACCCGAAAACGCCCCGAGGGCCCCGCCGAGCGGCCCGCCGATCCACAGCCCCACCGCCGCCCCAACCACGATGTGCGTCCGAAGGCGCATCCTCGCCTCGCCTCCCGCCCGGCCCGCCCGGGCGCTCGAGGACAATCAGGATCCCGGGATCAGGGCCAGCAGCGCCTTAAGATCCTTCAACAACGCCAGCAGCCGGACTACCACCGGATCCAGCCCCGAGGAACCCAGGGCGATGTCCACCGGTTGATCGAAGTTCACCGGGATCTGGGTGCGCACGGGGACCGTCATATTCAGGCGGACCGGGAGACGGGTCCCTGCCGGCAGGTTGATGAACACCATCCCGTTGATCGTCCCCCCGCCGCCCGGCAGCTGGAACGTGGCCGCCGTGGTGATGGGGACCGGCGCCAGGGTCACCACCACCGTCTCCTGCTGGACCGGCAGTTCGAAGGCCACGGGGACCGATTGGCGGATCGGGATGGTGGTGGAGATGTGGGTGTTGCCCAGGTCCTGCACCACCCCTTCCAGCCGGGCCACGGTCTCGTTCACCGCCCCCTTGATCGCAGCGAGCTGGGTATACAGTAAGATCAGCGCGATCAGCAAGGCGAGGTTCATCGTGAAGGAGAACAGGATGGCCACCGTCTGAAAGGCCCGCCACATCCTTCCCAGGAACGCCATCGCTCCCTCCGGTTGAACAGGTGTCGCGCGCCGGGCCGGCTTCCCCCACCGGATCTTCGCCGCGGCGGAAGGGCGCGGCCCGGGGCATCTAAGGCTCCACCTCCACCTGGATCCCCTCCGCGGCAACCTCCACCACCCATGCCCGTGCGGAGACGCCGGCCTCCTGGAAGGCGGCGACCATCGCCGCGGCGATGGCCTCGTGGCCCTCGGGGGCGAAGGCCGCGAGGGCCGGCCCCGACCCGCTGATGCACACCGCGGCCGCCCCGGCGGTGCGCGCCGCGGCGGCCGCCCGCTCGTAGCCCGGGATCAGGCGCGCCCGGTAGGGCTCGTGCAGCCGATCCCGCATGGCCCGGCCCAACATCTCCCAATCCCCTTCCCGGAAGGCGTGGACCAGCAAGGCCGCGTGCCCGATCTGATAGACCACATCGGCCAGGGGGACATGGGAGGGGAGCAAGCGTCGGGCCATCTCCGTGGAGACGGCCACCGCCGGAAGGGCGATGGCCACCCGCATCGGGGGGATGGGGACGCGGGCTGTGATCCATCCCGCGTCGTCCCGCGCCACCAGCACCAGCCCGCCCAACAGCGCCGGCGCCACATTATCGGGATGGCCCTCCAGGGCGACGGCGAGGTCCAGGAAGGCCTCCGGGGGATCCGGCAACCCCAGCCACGCTCGGGCCAGGGCCAGCCCGCCGGCCACGGCGGCCGCGCTCGACCCCAGACCGGACATCAAGGGGATCCGGTTGCGGCAGCGCAGGCGCATGGGAGGCAAGGTGGATCCCATCCGCTCGAAGAGGGCGGCCGCCGCCCATGCCACCCGATTGGTGGCATCGCGCGGCAGGACATCGGCCCCTTCCCCCTCGATCGCCACCTCGAACGCGGAAGCGGGCTCCGCCTCGATCTCGTTATACAGGCCCAGGGCGAGCCCCATCGCATCGAACCCGGGACCGAGGTTGGCCGTGGTCGCCGGCACGCGCACCCGAACCCGCATCGGAGCGTCTCCCCTCTCTGATAATTCAACCGCGTTCAGGCTACCCGCTCCGCCTCCACGATGGACCGGAAGCGTTCCCAGATCGTGGGAGCATAGGCCCGGGCCTCCGCGGCGATGCGCTCCTCATCCAGGGTCAGCAGCTGCCGGTCCTTCATCAACACCCGCCCGCCGCAAATCGTCGTGGTGACATGGGAGCCATCGATGCCGAAGATCAGATGCCAAGCAAGGTTCTCCGCGGTCAACGGGGTGTAGGGTCGGTAATCCAGCAAGATCAGGTCGGCATAGGCGCCGGGGGACAGAACCCCCACCGGATGGGGCCAGAAGAGGGCGGCGATGCGGGCGTTCTCCCGGTAGGCCATCGCCATCACCTCCTCCGCCCCCATCACCCGAGGGTCGCGCGCGTGGACCTTGTGGACGAGATAAGCGGTTTTCATTTCCATAAACATGTTGTTCGAGAACCCATCGTTCCCCAGCCCGACGGTCACCCCAGCCGCCTGCATCGCTCCGACCGGCGCCACGCCCACCGCGTTGTTCATGTTCGAGCGCGGCTGATGGCTCACCCGGCTCTGGGTGCGGGCCAGCAGGGCGATCTCCGCCGCATCCACATGCACGCAGTGGGCGCAGAGGGTTTGAGGGCCCAGCACTCCCTCCCGGGCCAGCCGCTCCACCGTGCGCACGCCGTAGACCGTCAGGCTGTGGCCTTCGTCCGCCGCGTCTTCCGCCACATGGATGTGGAAGCCGACGCCCAGGGCCCGGGCCTCCGCCACCGCCTGCGCCATCGTCTCCGGCCCCACGGTGAAGGACGCGTGCAGCCCGAAGGAGGCGGCCAAGAGCGCCCCTCGGGGATCCCCGGCAGCCCGCCACCCCTGCACCTGTCGGATAAACCGGACGTTCTCCCGGATCCCCGCCTTCGCCCCTTCGGGGCCGTTGCGGTCCGTCACCTCGTAGCAGAGGCAAACCCGCAGGCCCGCCTCGGCCACCGCTTCCGCGATGATGTCCAGGGAGCCATCAATACACGAAGGGCTGGCGTGGTGATCGATCAACGTCGTGGTGCCGTGGCGGATCGCGTCGAGGAGCGCGGCCAGGGCGGAGAGGCGGATCGCCCGCTCGTCCAGCGCCCGGTCCAGCCGCCACCACAGGCGGCGCAGGATATGGGGGAAATTCGCGGGTGGATCGTCATAGAGGGGCATGCCCCGGGCGAAGGCACCGTAGAAATGGGTGTGGGCGCAGATGCTCCCGGGCAGGATCAGCTGCCCCCGCGCATCCATCACCTCCGCCTTCGGGTAACGGGCCCGCACCTCCGCGGCAGACCCCACCATCACAATGCGGTCCCCCTCGATCGCGACCGCCCCATCCTCGACCACCCGAGGAGGATCCTCCATCGTGCAGACCACCCCGTGGGCGATCAGCCAGGCCATCGGGATCCCTCCGGAGGGATGTCCATAGCGAAGCAGCGACGCCGGGCGAGGCCGGAGGCTTCCCCGCGCGCCTCCCCCACCCCTGCCCGCGTCGGCTGGGTTTCCATCCGGTCAGAGGAGCAGAGGCTTCCAGGGCCAAGGCCCTCCGGCAGCGCCTTCGAGTTGCGTTTCGAATCCGTTTACACTATAACCAAAGCAGGTAATTGCATATGATAAAGCGTCGCGCGGAGATTGCAACATCCGAACCCCATGCCCCCTTACTGGGATGGGAAGGGATGCCGAGAGAACCGGTTGCGATCAAAGGGATGGGGGATGCCCTCTGGTTCTCCTTCGGCCCGGAGCCCTGGCCGGAGGCCTTGAGGGCTTTGGAGGCCCGGCTGGCCGCCAACCCGGGGTTCTTCGCGGGCGGGCGGGCGGTCCTCGCCCTGGGGGATCGGATCCTCGAGGAAGCGGACCTGCTGGCCCTGTTGGCGTTGCTGAACCGCTTCGGCCTGACCCTGACCGGCGTGCTGACGGACCATCCGGTGACCCAGGCGCTGGTGCGGCGGTTGGGGCTTCCCCTGCAATCGCCGCCGGCAGCGGAGCGGGCCCCGGAATCCCGGGAGCTCTCTCTGGAGCCCGCATGGCTGGTCCGTCGGACCCTGCGGGCGGGCCATTATCTGCAGGTGGAAGGGCATCTCTGCGTGATCGGCGATATCCACCCCGGCGCGGAGGTCGCCGCCACGGGGGACATCGTGGTGTGGGGCCGTCTGCTGGGGACCGCGCACGCCGGTTGTGGGGGGGATGAGACGGCGGCCGTTTACGCCTTGGAGCTGCGGCCGGTTCAGCTGCGCATCGGGCGCTACATCGCCCGCTCCCCGGAGGAGGGCCGCCGCCCCATCCCCGAACAAGCGATGGTCCAGAACGGCCAGATCGTCGTCGAGCCGTGGCGCACCCTCTCGCGCTTGGAGCGATGGCTGGGCCCTCTCCTGGGGCGACCGTGATCGGATCGTCGGGCCGACCGGGAGGCTTCGGGGGGAGCGTTGCGGAAGGCAACCGCCTCCCGGCGGCCCCTCGGGCCAGGAGGGGGATCTTTCCCGAGGGGCGCTTTCCCGGGTCTTTCCGTAAAGGAGGGGAGCGATGAGCGCACAGGTGATCACCGTGACCTCCGGCAAGGGCGGGGTGGGGAAGACCACCGTGACCGCGAATCTGGGGATGGCCCTGGCCCTGGCCGGGAGGAAAGTGGTCTGCATTGATGCGGACATCGGGTTGAGAAACCTGGATGTGGTCCTGGGCTTGGAGAACCGCATCGTTTACGACATCGTGCACGTGGTTGAAGGGCGCTGCCGCACCCGCCAGGCCCTCATCCGCGACAAACGGGTTCCCGACCTCTGCCTGATGCCCGCTGCCCAGAGCCGCGACAAATCCGCCGTCAAACCCGAGGATATGGTCCGCATCTGCGAGGAGCTTCGCCCGGAGTTCGATTACATCCTCATCGACTCCGCCGCGGGCATCGAGGAAGGGTTCCGGACCGCCCTGGCGCCGGCGGACCTCGTCCTCCTGGTCACCAACCCCGAGGTCGCGGCGGTCCGCGACGCGGACCGGGTCATCGGGCTGGTGGAGGCCATGGGCAAACCAACCCCCAAGCTGATCGTGAACCGCCTGAAGCCCGATATGGTCCGCCGGGGGGACATGCTCGACACCTCTGACGTCCTGGAGATCCTGGCGATCGAGCTGCTGGGGGTGATCCCGGAGGATGAGCAGGTGGTGGTGGCGACCAATCGAGGGACGCCGGTGGTGTTGGAGGAGCGGTCGCCGGCGGGGCAGGCGTTCCGGGCCATCGCCCGGCGCCTGATGGGCGAGAACGTCCCACTGTTCCTCTCGGAGAATGGGCAGGGGATTTGGGGCTGGTTGCGCCGGCTGGTGCGCAGCGGAGGTGGCTGATGAGCTGGCTGGATCGATTGCGAGGACAGCCGTCGCCTCGGGAGACCGCCAAGCAGCGCCTCCAGGTGATCCTAGTCCACGACCGCAGCGACATCTCGCCGGGCCTGCTGGAGGTCATCAAGGACGAGATCATCGCCGTCCTCTCCCGCCACGTGCCGATCATCGCCGAAGAGGTGCGGGTGACCGTCACCCAGGACGCGCGGGAATGCCGGTTGGTCGCCGATATCCCGCTGGGGAACCGACACGGCCGACCATGATGGGATGGCTCCGCGAACGCCTGGGGGAATGGCGCCGCTTCGACGGAGGGTTGCTGCTCGGGGTGATGGCGCTGATGGCCATCGGGGTCATCGCCATCGCCAGCGCAGTGTTGCGCTCGCCGGACCTCGGGGACGCCCCCCGGCGGCAGGCCCTATATGGGCTCATCGGGATCCTGTTGATCCTCCTGATCGCATCGGTGAACTACCGCCTCTGGGGGGCCCTCCAGCCGGCGATCTACCTCAGCATCCTGGGCCTGCTGTTGCTGGCTTTGATCGCCGGCCGCAGCCAGATCGCCCCGGTCCGCCGCTGGCTGGAGATCGCCTCCTTCAACATCCAGCCTGCGGAGCTGGCGAAACCCCTCCTGATCCTCAGCCTGGGCCGCTTCCTGGCCGAGCGCGAAGCGCATGTGGATTCCTTCCGGATGGTGTTGCTGGCCTTCGGATATCTGCTGCTGCCGTCGGCCCTGATCTTCCTCCAGCCCAACCTGAGCACCGCTGTGGTCGCGCTGGCCATCGGATTGGGGATGCTCTTCGCCTGGGGGATCCGCCCCCGTCATCTATTGGCCATGGGCCTGCTGGGCGCCCCGCTGGCGCTGGGGGCCTGGACGATCATGCTGCCCTACATGCGAGGGCGCCTGCTCCACTTCCTGGGCCTCCAGTCGGATCCCAACACTGCCTACAACCTGACCCAGGCCCTGATCACCATCGGGAGCGGCGGCCTGTGGGGGACTGGATGGGGGCAGAGCCCGCAGAACGTATGGGGCTTCCTCCGGGTCCGCCACACCGACTTCATCTTCGCGGTCCTGGCGGGGGAGTTCGGCCTGGTCGGGGCGCTGGGCGTGCTGGCCCTCTACCTGTGGGTGCTGGGGAGGATCTTCCAGATCGCATGGAAGGCGGAGGACGCTTACGGCCGGCTGATCGCCGTCGGAGTGGGGACATGGATCGCCTTCCAGGCCATGGTCAACATCGGGATGAACATGGGTCTGATGCCGGTGGCCGGCCTCCCCCTGCCCTTCATCAGTTATGGGGGAAGCGCCCTCCTCTCCCTCTGCCTGGGGATTGGCCTCGTCCAGAGCGTGCGGATCCACCGCGAGGGGTTCTCCATGCGCGGATAAGCCGCCCCGCGGAGCGGCCCGCCCATCCCCGAAACCTCCGTGGGGTAGACGCCCCAAGGGCCGGCCGGGAACTTGTCTCCACCAACGATCTCCGTGCTAAAATGTTAAAAAATCCCCGCGTGGATCCCGGCGGGAAGCCGTTGAGCCTGGCGCCGTAGGGGATGGTCCCTCCCCTGTTCGCCGATCCGGATCCTCCCCCCAGGCGCGGCTCGGGCAAGGAGGAGGGCATGGGCATGTCCGAACGGCCGCTGCGGTCTCGCCTGCGGCGGGCCATGACCCGGGGCTGGCACTGGTGGTGGCGCCGAGGTTGTCCGCTGCTGGTTGTGGGGGGGCTCGGATATTGGGCTTACGTTGAGCCGGTGGTGCTCAACGCCCTCATCCTCATCCTGCGCTTCGCCCTTCAACTCCTCTTCGCCATCACCTTCGTCATCATCCAGTTCGTAGCCATCTTCTGGTTCATGTCCCGCAGCCGCGTGGAGGTCATCAAGCCCGGCGACCCCAAGCAGGTCACCCTGGCCGATTACTGGGGCCAGGAGAACCTCGTGCGCCTGGTCCGCCAGTGGATCGACCTGCTGTCGAACCGGGAGCGCTTCGTGAAGATGGGCGGGCAGTTCATCAACGGCATCCTGCTCGCCGGCCCCCCCGGAACCGGGAAGACGATGCTGGCCAAGGCCATCGCCGGCGAAGCCGGCATCCCGTTCATCTCGATCGAGGGGTCCAGCTTCCGCTCCATGTTCTGGGGGGTGGATGTCCTCAAAATGATGTGGTTCGTGGGGAAGGCGCGAAAGCTCGCCCGGGAGTATGGCGCCTGCATCGCATATATTGACGAGATCGACGCGGTGGGGGCTAGCCGGGGCGGGGTCATGGGGGGCGACCGTGTGGGCCCCCTGGGCTGGCTGGGCTGGGGGGGCACGGGGGCGCTCACCCGCCTCCTGTATGAAATGGATGGGATCACCCAGCTCACCCGGTGGGAGCGGATCAAGGGGCGGATCTACCGGCTCCTGAGGAAGCGCCCCCCGCCCCGCAACTGGCATGTGCTGTTCATGGGCGCGACCAACCGCCCGGACGCGCTGGATCCCGCCCTGGTGCGCCCGGGCCGCTTCGACCGCATCATCTACGTGGATCTGCCGGACCGGGCGGGGCGGCGGGAGATCATCAAGGGATATCTATCGAAAGTCAAGCACGATCCCAGCATTGATATCGAGTCGTTGGTGGCGGACACCGCGTGGGCGACCCCGGCGAAGATCATGGCCGCCATCACCAAGGATGCGGTGCGCATCGCCCTGTTCAACAGGCGGGATTACATCACCCAGCGGGACATCGAGCTGGCCCTCCAGGAGCAGGCGATGGGTCTGGAGAACCCCATCGCGGAGATGGATCCCATCCAACGCCGTCAGGTGGCGTATCACGAGGCCGGCCATGCGGTCGCCCAATACTACCTGCTGCCGGATGAGCGGATCATCCGCGCCTCCCTGATCCGCCGCACCAACATGCCCGGGGCCCTCGGCTACGTCCACAGCGCCCCCAAGCAAGAACTTTACACGGTTCCCCTGCGGCGCCTGGTGGCCGAGATCATGGTCTCCCTGGCCGGCCACGTCGCCACCAAGATCTTCATGGGCGAATACTGGACCGGCGCCGGGGCCGATTTCCAGCAGGTCCGCCAGCGGATCCTGATGCTGCTGGACCTGGGCTACTTCGGCTTCCACCCGCTGCGCCCTGAGGAGCCGGAACGATACCGGGAGATCATCGAGCGCTTCTGGGCGGAATGCGAGGAGAAAGTGGAGCGGCTGCTGCGGGAGCACGCCGCGGAAGTGGAGGCGGTGGCCCAGGCGCTGCTGGAGCGCCACGACCTCTCCGGCAACGAGGTGGTCGCGATCATCGAGGCCGCCCGGGCGGGCCAGCCGATCCCGCTCCCGGCTCCGACCCCCGCCTCCCCGGTGGGATGATGGGGTCCCGCCCGGCTCCAGAGAGATCCCTCAGAGATCAGCGCGGGGACCAAAAGGCCAGCACGCCATCCCCCAGGCGGCGCGGCTCGAGCCATCCCGAAGCGTGCAGGGCGTAGATCCCGGCCTCCCCATCTGGCTCCATCGCGGCGATCAGGACGAACCGGTCATCCGGCGACCAGAGATCGGCCGCCCCCTCGAAGGCGTCGAAGAAGGCCAGGACCTCCAGGAAGGAGCGGGTGGGGACAAACACGGCCAGATCTTGACCCGTCTTCGCCGGGGGAGTGTACACCCGGGCCTGCAGCAGGACCAGGCCGGAGGTGGGGTCGCTCTCCAGAAGGCGGAACGCCAAGAGCATGCGCCCGTCGTGGGACCAGAACAGGGCCAGGTTGGTTTGGTCGTCCAGCCGCGTCACCTGGCCCATCTGCGCGTCGTAAAGATCCAGCGGGCCGATGCGCGGGGTGGTGGTCGTGGGATCCGTGATCAGCGCCAGATAGCGGCCCGCCGGGGACCAAGCGAAGGCCACCCCGCCGGTGAAGGTGAGGACGGTGCGGACGGTTTGCTGGCGGATGTCCTCCAGCCGGAGGACGCTTCGGTCCCCATCCCGCTCCGCCCAGGCCAGCCACTGCCCATCCGGGGACCACGCCGGCGCGTTGAAGGCCGCTGTGTGGTCGGAGCGGCGCTGCGTCTCCCCCTGATCCAGGGCGCGGAGCTCCAGATAGCGGCCCTCCCGATGCCACGCCAGAACCCGCTGGACAGCGTTCCAACTGAAGAAAAGCGGTTTCCCTTGCGCCAGCAAGGATCCCTCACCCTCCCCCAGCTCCAGGACCCGCAAGACATACGTCTCGGATGGGGCACCCTTCCGGCTCAGGGCGAGCACCGAGCGCGTGTCCAGCCAGCGCAGCAGGGCCGGCTCCTCCCCAGTCCACTCCCCCCAGACCTGGCGGATCGGGGGGCGTCCGGAGGGCAGCTCCAGCCCGATCACCCGCACCGTCGGGACCTCGGCGTCCAGCATCTCGAAGGCTGCCAGGCGCTGGCCGTCTGGGGACCAGACAGGGAGCCGATAGATCCGACGGCCCTGCGCCGAGGGCCCGGCGTCCTGGGTCAGCGGCTGAACGCGCATGCCGCTCTGATCCGTCAGATATAAATTCCCATCGCCCCCCACGATCACGATGCGTCCGACCCGCCTTCCCAGGATGCGCGCCAGAGGATCGTCGGGAAGCTGGAAGCCCGGAGGGGGAGCGCATGCGGCGAGGAGTCCGATCCCAACGAGCCCGACGAGGAGCACCCACCGCCTATCACCCCTGGCCATCCCTAACCTCAACCTTTCCCATTTTTTCCTAAGCTTAAATCAGCCCGCTGATCTGTTCAAGAAGAGGCCATCCGGTTGGGCATCCCCTCCCCTGGAGGGGGGACAAGGGAAGAGGCTCGAGTTATATAATGAAGACGTCCATCGCCAGGGGCGATCCCCAGATGCGGGAATGGAGGTGCGCGTTGGAGTTCGAGCCCGTCATCGGCTTGGAGATCCACGCGGAGCTGCAGACCCGATCCAAGATGTTCTGCCCGTGCCCCGTGGTGGATAGCACCACCGCGGAGCCCAACCGCTATGTCTGCCCCGTCTGCGCCGGGATGCCCGGGACGCTCCCCGTCCCCAACCGGAGGGCCGTCGAGTGGACCATCCTCACCGGCCTTGCTTTGAACTGCGAGATCGCGGAATACAGTCTGTTTTACCGGAAGAATTACTTCTACCCCGACTTGCCCTCCGAATACCAGCGTTCCATGTATGACTATCCCCTCTGCCTGAACGGTCATCTGGAGATCGACACGCCGGATGGGCCCAAGCGGGTGCGCATCCGCCGGGTCCACATTGAGGAGGACACCGGGAAGCTGATCCACATCGGGGGCGTCACCCTGGTGGACTTCAACCGGGCGGGGGTCCCCCTGATGGAGATCGTCACCGAACCGGACATGCGCTCAGTGGAGGAGGTGAAGGCCTTCGCCGTCGCCCTCCGCACCCTGCTCCGCTACTTGGGGGTCAGCACCGGGGATATGGAGAAGGGGGCCATCCGCTTCGAGGCCAACGTCTCCGTGCGTCCGAAAGGGGAGACCCGCCTGGGCACGCGGACCGAGATCAAGAACCTGAACAGCTTCCGGGCGCTGGTGCGGGCGGTGGAGTATGAAATCCGACGGCAGATCGAGATCGTGCGCTCCGGCGGCCGCGTGGAGCAGGAGACGATGGGCTGGGATGAGGGGCGCGGGGTGACCGTCCCCCAGCGCGGCAAGGAGTATGCGCATGATTATCGCTACTTCCCGGAGCCGGACATCCCCCCGCTGGTGATCACCCGGGAGTGGGTGGAGGAGATCCGCGCCATGCTGCCGGAGCTGCCCCGGGCCCGCCGGGCGCGCTTCGAACACGCCTACGGCCTCACCCCCTATGAGGCCGCCCTGCTGACGGAGGACCACCGGGTGGCGGATTACTTCGAGCGCGCAGTCGCCCTCGCCCGCCAAGGGGAGCCGGCGCTGGAGCCCCGAACCTTGGCCGCCTGGATCACCGGCGAGCTGTTCCGCCTGATGAACGAGGCGAACGTGGAGATCCAGGACGTGCGGGTTCCTCCCGAGGCCTTCGTGGAGCTGATCCGCATCGTGCAGCGGGGGGAGATCAACATCAACACCGGCAAACTGGTCCTGCGCGAGGCGTTCGAAACCGGTGAATCCCCTCGCCGCATCGTCGAGGCCAAAGGGCTCACCCAGATCCGCGACGTGGACGCCCTGCGCCGCATCGTCTCCGAGGTGATCGAGGCGAACCCCAAGGAGGTGGAAAGCTACCTGCGCGGCAAGGAGGGCGTCCTGAAATGGTTCGTCGGCCAGGTCATGCGCGCCACCCGCGGCCAGGCGGACCCCCAACGGGTAAACGAGCTGGTCCGCGAGGCCCTGGAGGCCCGTCGGGCGGCTTCCTCATAGGCCCGCCGCGCCCGAAGCGCCACCGGCGGATCGGCAGGCGCATCCCCCGCACATCCCCCGCACGCCGCCACGGCTCGGAGGGCGGCCCGCGGGATCGGGAAGGCAGGGATGTGGATGGGTTCCGCAAGGGGCGCCCGCGCGGGATGCCCGCAAAACCAGCGTGGAATTTATAATTAAGTGAAAACTTTCCCAAAGGAGCCGGCCATGGCGGGTTCCAAGGTGGTCCCCCCGGAGGGGACACAGCATCAGGGGCGGGCTCTGGAGTGGGCCTGGACGCCGGGGGCCGGGCTGGGGCTGGTGCTCCGGGAGATCCTCCGATATCGGGGCCGGGCCCATCAATGGGCCTGGGTGGCCAACCGGGTCGCCGGGTTGGGGACTCTCCTCTTCCTGACGATCCACATCCTGGACACCTCATTGGTCTACTTCGCCCCGACGTGGTATGAACACGCCATCGCCCTGTATCGCCATCCCCTGTTCGGCCTGGGGGAGTTGATCCTGGTCGGCTGCGTCCTCTGGCATGGCCTGAACGGCCTGCGCATCGCCGTCAGCGATTTCCGCCCCCGCCTGTGGGCCGCCGAGGTCCAGTCCCGTCTGATCCTGTGGACCGTTATCGCCTTCCTCGCCCTCTACATCCCCACTTTCGTCATCATGGGCAACACGATCCTCCAGAAGGGCATCCTGGGGAGGTGATCCATGGCCGCCATCCCGAACGCTACGCCCCGAACGGTCCCATCCGTGCGCCCCCGCCTGGAGGTCTGGCTCTGGGCCTTCATGCGGATCTCGGGCGTCCTGTTGATCCCCCTCGCCTTCGGCCATCTGGCGATCATGCACATCATCAACAACGTCCACGACATCAACGCCTGCTTCGTCTACCAGCGCTGGAACGTGATGTTCTGGTGGCGGGTTTATGATGCCCTGCTCTTGCTCCTGGCCTACACCCACGGCTTGAACGGCCTGCGCTACGTGATCGATGACTACGTACACCACCACGGGTGGAACCGAGCGCTGAAGCGGATCGCCTTCGCCGGGGGGGGCCTGGTGATGTTGATCGGGGCCATCGCCCTGATCGGCGGCGTGCGGGTCACCGCGCTGCCCGGCGGATGCCCGCCGCTGGGATGAGCAGGGGGAGGCCCGGCCGGGAAAACCCGTGAGATGGAATCGGTCCGGATCCTTCCTCCCCTGTAGGCTCTGGAGCCAGCGGGGGAGGGATGATTGGGCGCAAGGAGAGGAGGACCCATGAAGGTCCATCGGCATCAATTCGATGCGGTGGTGGTGGGCGCGGGAGGCGCCGGCCTGATGGCCGCCCTCCACGCTTCGAAGCGGGTGCGGACCGCCGTCCTCAGCAAGCTTTACCCGACCCGATCCCACACCGGGACCGCGCAAGGGGGGATCGCCGCACCGCTGGGGAACATGGAAGAGGACCGGCCCGAGTGGTATGCCTACGACACGGTGAAGGGTGGGGACTGGTTGGTGGATCAGGACGCCGCGGAGATCCTGGCCTACGAGTCCATCGAGGCCATCATCGAGCTGGAGCACATGGGCATGCCCTTCGACCGCACCCCGGAGGGCAAGATCGCCCAGCGCCGGTTCGGCGGGCACACGCGCAACTTCGGCGAGGCCCCGGTCATGCGGGCCTGCCACGCCGCCGATCGCACTGGCCACATGATCCTCCAGACTCTCTACCAGCAGTGCATCAAGCACAACGTCACCTTCTTCGACGAGTTCTTCGTCACCGACTTGATCCTGGAGGACGGGACGGCCCGGGGGGTCGTGGCCATCGAGATCGCCACGGGGGATATCCACATCTTCCACAGCAAGGCGGTGCTCTTCGCCACCGGCGGGGCCGGGCGGATCTACAAAGTCACCTCCAACGCCCACTCCCTCACCGGAGACGGCATGGCCATCGTGTGGCGGCGGGGGCTCCCCCTGGAGGACATGGAGTTCTTTCAATTCCACCCCACCGGGATCTACAAGTTGGGGATCCTGCTCAGCGAGGCCGCCCGGGGCGAGGGGGCGGTGCTGATTAACGACAAGGGCGAGCGCTTCATGGAGCGCTACGCCCCTACCCTCAAGGACCTGGCCAGCCGCGACGTGATCTCCCGCGCGATCTACACCGAGATCCGCGAGGGCCGGGGGATCGGCGGGAGGGATTACGTCTACCTGGACCTCCGGCCGGAGACCATCAACCGCTACAAGAGCGCGCCGGGGGGACGGGAGGTCACAGCGGAGTATCTGGAGCACAAGCTCCCGGACATCATCGAGTTCGTCCGCGTCTATCTGGGGATCGATCCCCTGCGGGAGCCGGTGCCCATCCAGCCCACCGCCCACTACGCCATGGGGGGCATCCCCACGGACGTGGATGGCCGCGTGATCCAGGACGAGCGGAACACCCCGGTCTTGGGGCTCTACGCCGCCGGCGAGTGCGCGTGTGTCTCGGTGCACGGGGCGAACCGCCTGGGCACCAATTCCCTGGTGGATCTGGTGGTCTTCGGGCGCCGGGCGGGCCGCCATATGGCGGAATACTGCGCGCAGGTGGATTTCGCCCCGCTCCCGCCGGAGCCCGAGGCCTTCACCGTCCAGATGGTGGAGCGCATCCGCAACGGAACCGGCGGGGAGCGCCCCTCCCTCATCCGGAGCGAGCTCCAGGAGACCATGCAAACCTACGTCAGCGTGTTCCGCGAGGCCAGCGGCCTGGAGACCGCCATCGAGAAGATCCGGGAGCTGCAGGAGCGCTACCGCCATATCCAGATCGACGACAAGGGTTACCGGTTCAACACCGACCTCCTGGAGGCCATCGAGCTGGGCTTCCTGCTGGACGTGGCGGAGGCCACCGCCTTCAGCGCCCTGAACCGCACCGAAAGCCGGGGCGCCCATTACCGGGAGGATTACCCGAAGCGGGACGATGAGCGCTGGCTCAAGCACACCTTGATCTGGCGCCAGGACGGCAAGGTGGCCTTCGCCTACAAGCCGGTGGTCATCACCAAGTGGCCTCCCAAGGAACGGAAGTATTAGCGCCTTCTCCAACCCAAACCGCGGCGGAGGACATTCGATGAAGGTCCGACTGCGCATCCAGCGGTTCAACCCGGAGAAGGATCGGAAGCCGTGGTGGGGGGAGTATGAGGTGGAGGCGGAGCCGGTGGATCGCGTCCTGGACGCCCTCCATTATGTGAAATGGCATATCGACGGCACCCTCGCCCTGCGCCGCTCCTGCGCCCATGGGATCTGCGGCTCCGACGCCATGCGCATCAACGGCCACAACCGGCTGGCGTGCAAGGTCCTGGTGCGAGAGGCCTTGAAGGAAGGGCGCGGGGTGATCACCGTCCAGCCTCTCCCCGGCCTCCCGGTGATCAAGGATCTCGTGGTGGACATGGAGCCCTTTTTCGCGAAATACCGCATGATCCTGCCCTACCTGATCAACAACGATCCGCCGCCGGAGCGGGAGCGCCTGCAGACCCCTGAGGAGCGAGAGCGCTACGACGACACGACCAAATGCATCCTCTGCGCGGCCTGCACCGCCTCGTGCCCCTCCTTCTGGGCCAACGGCGCATACATCGGCCCGGCGGCGATCGTGCAGGCCCACCGCTTCATCTTCGACAGCCGCGACCAGGGGGCGGCCGAGCGGCTGCGGATCCTCAACGAGTGGTTCGGGGTCTGGCGCTGCCGTACGATCTTCAACTGCGTCGAGGCATGCCCGCGGGGGATCAACATTACGAAGGCGATCGAGGAGGTCAAGCAGGCCATCCTCACCGGGCGCCTCGCTTGAGGGGGACGTATCATCCGCGTGGGGGGCGAGCCCTCAACCCGCCCCCCACGCGCTTTCACGGCCCGCGGCGATCCAGACGACGCAGCCGTTGGTAGCGGGGGATCCCCTGAAGCTCCTGCCACCGATCCTCTCGATCGTCCCAGCGCCACTCGTAGACCACACGCCCCTCTTCATCAACGTAAAAGAAAGAGGGGCCCACGCCCAAGGAGCGTTGCAGCGCCTCCACAACCGAAGGGAGGTCTTCGCCCGCACGAAGGATCACATAGCGCCGGGGCTCGAACTCGATCTCGAAGGTCCGCTCCCGCCAGTAGCCCCGATACCGGAAGGGGGGCTCCTTCTGCATCGGATCCACAGGCGAGACCCACGCCTCCTGCAGGCGAGCGAACCATAGGCTCTGGCGGAGCTGCTCCGCGATGGCGCCCGCGCTGGGGCGCTTTTCGGCGTAGAACCAGTGGACCTCTGGGGGCACGACAGTAATCATCCGTTCTCCCTCCCAACGCAGGATGGAACACAGATCGGTGCGGCGCATCGCCCTTCCCGATGGGTCCCCCTACCACGGCCTCGCGCTCCAGCGCCCATAGCAAATCGGGCGCCGCCAGCGCGCCCGGTGGGCCTCCCGCACCTCTCGATACAGCTCCAGGATGCGATCGGCGATGACCGGCCAGGCGAACCCCTGCGCCCAGCGGCGGCCGTTCTCCCCCATCCGCTGCCGCAGCCCTTCATCCCGCAAGATCCGATCCAGCGCCCGCGCCAGGGCGACCGGCTGCCGTCGGGGCACGCGCAGCCCAGTTTCCCCGTGGCGGACGAGGTAGAGAAGCCCGCCCACATCCGACGCGATGACCGGCGTGCCGCAGGCCATGGCCTCCAGCGCCACCAGCCCGAAGGATTCATAATCCGATGGCATCACCACCACATCCGCGGCGTTGTAATAATAGGGAAGCGTCTCCTGGGCCTTCGCACCGATGAAGGCGACCAGGTCGGTCACCCCCAGCTCCTCCCGGAGCTGCTGCAGGCGCCGCATCTCCGCGTCCGCCGTCGCGTCCGGGTCGCCCCCGATGACCACCACCGCGAAATCCTGAGTCCAGCTCGGGCACTCCTGGGCCAGGATGGCCACCGCCCGCATCAGCGTCTCCAGGCCCTTCAACGGCTCGATGCGCCCGACGAAGAGCACGTAGCGCCGCTCCGGGGGGAACCCCAGGATCCGCCGGGCCTCGGTCTTGGGGATGGGGCGGAAGCGCTCGAGATCCACCCCCGGGGGGATGACGGTGATGTGGGAGGGCGTGGCGCCGTAGAGCCAAACCAGCTGGGCCTTCTCGATCGGTGTGGCCGCCACCAAGTGATCGGCCTCCTGGACCAGCCGCCGCTCCGCCTCCAGGCGCTGGGGGGGCTCGCGCTCCTCCGCCCGCACCACCCGGTTCTTCATCCGCCCGAGCGTGTGAAACATCTGGATCACCGGGACCTGCCATGCGGACCGAAGGGCGAGGGCGGCCAGACCCGAGAGCCAGTAATGGCTGTGGATCAGGTCGTAGGTCAGGCCCTCCCGCTCCGCGAAACGCCGAACCCACTCGATGAACTCCGGGAGATGCGCCACGATCCGATGTTTCTCCATCGGGGCCTCGGGGCCCGCGGGGACATGGATCACGCACCCTCCGGGCCCGAGCTCATGGACGATATGGGGGAGATGGGGGTTCTGGGAGCGGGTGAACACATCCACGGCGACCCCCCGACGGGTCAGCTCCCGGGTCAGCTCCCGGACGTAGACGTTCATCCCCCCTGTGTCTTTGCCCCCCAGCGTGGCCAGAGGGCACGTGTGGACGCTGATCATCGCCACGCGGCGCACCGGAACCCCTCCGCCTTTCACGCGCGAACCTCCTCAGCGGCATCGATCCCCTGCTCGACATGGGGCGTGCAGCGTGGGGGGCGCACCTTCCGAGCCAAGAAGAACGTCACCTTGGCGTCCACCTCCAGCCCCCCCAGCGCCCGGATGCGCGGCTCGAAGCGCGCCCAGACCGCCCGCCAGTCCGGCTTATCCGGCCATCCGTAGGCCCGCTGCAACCAGTCGCACTCGAACTGGATGAAGGCCATCGCCTCCTCAGGATCCAGGTTCACCCCGGTCGGGTAGAACTCCACGTGCTCCACCTGGAAGCCCATCCGCTCCAGGGCGGCCCGGATCTCCGCCTTCGTGAAGAAGCCGGCGCGGATATACTGATAGATCTCAAGGGCCAGCCTCTGGGATGGTGTCTCCGCATCCTCGGGGGTGGTGGTCGCCAGGGCAAGCCATCCGCCGGGTTTCAGCACCCGGTTGATCTCGCCGAACAGCCGGTTCAGGCTGGGCAGATCCAAACAGATATCCTGCAAGGCCAGGAACGTGCCCACCCCATCGAAGGCGCCGCTGGGGAACCCCAGCCGGTATGCGTCCATCTGGACGAAGGCGCTGGACTGGGAACCCGAGTCCCTCGCGTGCTGGCGGGCCAGCTCCACCTCGCAGCGGGCCAGATCGATCCCCACCACCACCTGAGGGGGCGCGGCCCGCTCGATCTCCAGCGCGAACCACCCATCCCCGGTCCCGATGTCCAGCCACCGCTGGCCGGACGCGATCGGGATGCGATGCACGATCGCCTGTCGCACGCCGTTTAGGTCGTCGTAATAGCTCTGGAACTTCCGGATCACCCGAAGGCCGCGTTCGCCCATGGATCCATCCCTCGGATGAAAGTCATGGCGTTGCGGAAAGACCCCCGACCGGTGGGCCTCTTTTTTATTGGCGGGGCCGGCGCCGCTCCTCAAACGCTCGAAGGCGGGTGGAGCGGTCCGTTCCACCCGCCTTCCCGAGCCGGAGTGGGAAGCCCCGCCACATAGCCGCGCATCCATCCCCCTCAGCCGCCGCCGGACATCCCAGCGATGAAACCGCCCGCCGTCATCCGCCGCACATCCAAGACCTCATCCAATTGCTCCGGCGGCATCAACCCCATCTCTAAAACCACTTCGCGGATGGTGCGGTTCTCAGCCATCGCCCGCTTGACCACCTCCGCTGCCCGGTCATAGCCGATGTAAGGTGTCAAGGCGGTCGCCAGGATCGCGTTCTTGTGGACCAGCGACTCCATATACTCCCGGTTGGGGCGGATGCCGCAGATGCACTTGTCGGCCAGCACCGTCGCCGCGCTCGCCAAGATATGGATGGATTGGAGCAGGTTGTGGGCGATGACCGGCAGGGCGACGTTCAGCTCGAAGTTGCCCGAGGCGCCCGCCATGTTGATCACCACATCGTTGCCCATCACCTGCATACAGACCATCATCACCGCCTCGGGGATCACCGGGTTGATCTTGCCCGGCATGATGGAGGATCCGGGCTGCAGGGCGGGGAGCTGGATCTCGGCCAGCCCGGCCTGCGGGCCGGAGTTCATCCAGCGCAGGTCGTTGGCGATCTTATACAAGGAAACCGCCACCGTCTTCAGCTGCCCGCTCAGCTCCACCGCCGCGTCCTGAGCGGCCTGGGCCTCGAAATGGTTCTCCGCCTCCCGGAACGGCAGCCCTGTCTCCTCGCTCAGGGCGGCGGCGATCCGCCGGCCGAACTCCGGGTGGGTGTTGATCCCGGTCCCCACCGCCGTGCCCCCCAGGGCCAGTTCCGCCAGATGCGGCAGGGCCGCCTCCACCCGCCGGATCCCATGCTCGATCTGACTGGCGTAGCCTGAGAACTCTTGGCCCAGGCGGATCGGCATGGCGTCCATCAGATGGGTGCGGCCGGTCTTGACGATGTCGTCGAACTCCCGAGCCTTATCAAGGAGAACTGCGTGGAGATACCGCAGGGCGGGAAGCAGCCGCTCATGCACGGCCAGATAAGCCGAGACGTGAATGGCCGCCGGGATCACATCGTTGGAGGATTGCCCCAGGTTCACATGGTCGTTGGGGTGCACCTCCTTGGATCCGATCGTCCCGCCCAGGATCTGGATGGCACGGTTGGCGATCACCTCGTTCGCGTTCATGTTGGTCGAGGTCCCCGACCCTGTTTGGAAGATATCCAGGGGGAAGTGCTCATCCAGCTTCCCCTCGATGACCTCGCGGGCCGCGCGCATGATGGCGCTCGCCCGCCGCTCGTCCAGCAGGCCCAGATCCCGGTTGACTTTGGCGGCGCAATACTTGATCAGGCCCAGGGCGCGGATGAAATCCCGGTGGAACCGGATCCCGCTGATCGGGAAGTTCTCCAGCGCGCGCTGGGTCTGGGCCCCCCAAAGGGCGTGGGCTGGGACCCGCACCTCCCCTAAGGAATCCCGCTCGACACGGAACGCCTCCACGGCAACCTCCCGAGGACGAGGATCGCCACCGCCGCCCATCGCCCCCCGATCTCCGGCGCCGGGCGAGGCTCACCACCGCCAGAGCCGCAGCACCAGATTCAGCAACAGGGTGAGTGCCAGGCTCAGCAGGATTGAGGTGGCCAGCGGGAAGAAGAAAACGAAGTTCCCCTTCTGGATCAGGATGTCCCCCGGCAGGCGGCCGAGGCCTGGGACCCTCCCGATCAACATGAAGAGCAGGCCGAAGGCCAAAAAGAAGATCCCGATCAGGATGAACCAGCGCCCGAACTCCTGGAACGGCATCGTCGCCCTCCTGCTCACCATCCCTCGAGATATTTCCGCCACTCCACGTATTCCCGCAGGTAGGATCCGAAGAGATAGCGGACGGTGGGAACAGGCTCAAAGGGTTGGCGGAGCAGGCTCATGTGGGCCTCCGCCGGCGTGCGGTTCCCCTTCCGGCGGTTGCAAGCTGGGCATGCGGCGACCAGGTTCTCCCACGCGTGCTGCCCGCCCCGGTGCCGCGGGATCACATGGTCGACCGTGAGGTGGGGCGAGGATCGCCCACAATACTGGCAGGTGTAATGATCCCGCCTCAGGATCTCCCGCTTCGTCAAACGCAGCCGCCGGGGTGGCCGCCGCACGGCATAGCGCAATCGGATCACCGAGGGGCAGGGGAAAACCCAGGAGGGGGTGCGCACCTCGCCCCGGCCGTTCTCCAGGATCTCGGCCTTCCCGCTGAGCACGAGGGCGATCGCCCGACGGAGAGAACAAACGTTCAAGGGCTCGAAGTTGGCGTTCAGCACCAACACCGGCTCTTGAAGCCGCGATGGAGATGAGACCCTCCTTGAGACCTCCATGGTGGGACCCTTCGGAAGCGCCATGTCTGGAAGGCCGGAAGCCCCGGCCGTCCCTGTTGATTTCATTATAAAGCAGAGGACACCAAATCCGCTAACGCGCTCGCGGCGCGATCCCACCCCACCGCTCGCGGATCGAAGATACGCGTAAGCCCCGGATCACCCTGGGCCTTGGCTCCGCTCGAGCGCCCGGATCTCCTGCCGGAGACGCTGCGCCAGGGCCTGGCGCTCCTCCGGGCTCAGGAAAGCGGCCTCCACTGCGTTCTCCAGGATCCGGAGCAGATCCCTCCACTGCAGGCCCATCCCCGCCATCGCGAACAGATATTCATCCGTCAGCGTGGTGTCGCTGATGCTGGGATCATCCGTGTTCAGGGTGACCTTCAGGCCCAGCCGGTAGAGATCGGGGAGGGGATGGTGGTGAAACCCGGCCACGGCCCCGGTTTGCAAATTGCTGGTCGGGCAGACCTCAAGGGGGATGCCGCGCTCATGGAGCAAACGAAGGACCTCAACGTCATGCACTGCCTGGATCCCATGGCCGATGCGGTGTGCACCCATCACGAGGATCGCATGGCGGATGTTGGAGGGAGGGCCGACCTCCCCGGCGTGGATGGTTAGGAAAAGCCCCTGCTCCCGGGCCCAGCGGAAAACCGGGATCAGCGGGTTCGGCGACGCACGCGCCTCATCCCCCGCCAGATCCAGCGCCACCACGCCGTAGGGGCGATAAGCCACCGCCAAGCGGGCGATCCGCCAGGCCACCTCCAGGTCCTCCCCCCGCAGGATGGTCATGATCAGGCGCACCCGGATATCGAAATCCTTCTGGGCCTGCCCTACCCCTTCCAGAACCCACTCCGTGACCTCCTCCAGGCGGAACCCCCGCGCATGGGCCAGCGCCGCCGGGTTGAACCGAAGCTCCAGATACCGGACGCCATCGAGGGCGGCGTCGGCCACCGCCTCGTAGGCGATGCGGCGGATCGCTTCCTCGCTGGTGTAAAACAAACGGAGGAACTGAAACCGGGAGAGGAAACGATGGAAGTCCGCTGGCTCGCTGGCCGTGAAGCGGATCAACGCCTCCAATTCCGCTGGCTCCGGCCCCGACCCCAGGCGGATCTGATGCCGGCGGGCGATCTCCGCGAGGGTGCTCAGGCGGACGGATCCTTCCAGATGCCGGTGCAGGTCGATCTTGGGGAGGCGCCGCAGGATGGAGCGCCACGCCTGGGCCGCCGGCCCCTGCCGGAGGCGCAAGCGCACGCGCTCCGGGGGTCGCTCCAGCGATCTCGACCCATCGCTTTCCCGATCTCGAAGGAACATCTCGAGAGCCCTTCCCCAAGATCAGCCTGAAGGCGAGCAAGGTTCAAGGTTCGCCGAAAAGGAACTCCAGCAGCGTGTCGGAAGCCGCCGCGGAGGGCTTGGGGACCGTGAAATAAAACGTGCTGCCCTTGCCCAGCTCGCTCTCCGCCCAGACCCGCCCCCCGTGGGCCTCCACGATCCGCTTGACGATGGCCAGGCCCAGCCCCATCCCCCCAAACCGCCGCTTGGTCGAGCCATCCACCTGATAAAACCGATCGAAGATGCGATCCAGTTTGTCCGGCGGGATCCCGATGCCGGTGTCCTGCACAGACACGAGGACATAGTCCCCATGGTCTGCAACGCGAACGGTGATCCGCCCCCCGTTTGGGCTGAACTTCACCGCGTTATGGAGCAGGTTATCCAGGACCTGGGAGAGCCGCTCCCGATCCCCCCATACCATCAGCGGGCCTCCTGGATCCTCCATCGTGAACTCCAGGCCGGGCTGGGTCACCGTGAGCTGGAAGCTCTGAACCGCGACCCGGGCCAGGGCCACGATGTCCACCGCCTCGCAGGAGAGCGTCCCCCGCTCGATCCGCTGGAGGGTGACGATGTCGCCGACCAGCCGGGCCAGGAGATTGGTTTTCTCTGCGATGATCTCCACCGCCTCCCGCTGCGCCTCCGTCAAGGGCCCCATCGAGCCGTCCAGAAGGAGGTCCACATAGCCCTTGATGAACGTCAGAGGCGTGCGCAGCTCATGGGAGACGTTCTGCACGATCTCGTCCTTCAGGCGATCCGCCTCCTGGAGCTCCTCATAGGCCCGGCGCAGCTCCTCTGCATACGCCCTCAACTCGTAGAACAGGCGGGCGTTCTCAATGGCGGCGGCAGCCTGGGCCGCCACGATGGTCAGCAGGCGTTCGTGCTCCGGCTGGAACGCGTTGGGGACCTCGTGATCCACCGAGAGGACGCCGATCGCCCGATCGCCCACCATCAGCGGCACGCACATGAGAGAGCGCACCGAAGGATCGAACACCACGAAACGGGGATCCTCACGGGTGTCCGGGACGTAGATAGGGCGCTTCTCCTGGACCACCTGGCCCGCGATCCCTTCCCCAACCCGCAGGCGGGCCTCATGCCGCCAGCGGTCCTTGACCCCCGCAGCGGCCCGGATCTCGAGCATCTCGGTCTTCAGGTTCAACAGCATGATGTTCGCCGCCCGGCAACGGAGGACCTCCCGCAAGGTCACTACCACCGAATCCAGCAGGACCCCCAGGTCCAGGGTGGTGCTCATGCGGCGGGCGAACTCATAGAGTGTGGTGACCTCGCGCAGGCGCTGGGCGGTCTCCCGATACAGGCGGGCGTTCTCCAGGATCACCGCCAGATGGCCGGCCAGCGTGGTCATCAGGCGCAGGTCCTCCTCTGTGAAGGCGTTGGGGCGGGGGCTTTCCGCGTTCAGCGCGCCGATGATCCGCTCCCCGACCCGCATGGGGACCACCAGCTCGGAGCGCGTGCGCGGATCCGCCTCCACGTAGTCCGGGTCCTGCGTGACATCCGGGACCAAAGCGGGCACCCCCGTCCGGACCACCCGCCCGGTGATCCCCTGATGGATGGTCAGGGGGACCTGCAATGCCTGCTCGGAGAGCCCGTAATGGCCGTAGCTCCGGAGGCGCCCCGTCCCCTCCTCCAGCAACAGGCACTCCACCGCCTCAAACCCGAGCGTCCGCTGGATCGCAAGGAGGGCTTGGCGGATCACCAGCTCCGGATCCAGGGCGGTTGTCGCTGCGGTGATCACCTCGTAAAGAATGTGCAGCTCGTTCAAACGGCGCCGCACCTGATGGAAGAGGCGGGCGTTCTCCAGGGAGATGGCCAGCTGACCCGCCAACGCACTGAGGAAGCGGACGTGATCCTCCTGGAAAGCCCCCGGCTCCGGGCTCTGGACGTCCAGGACGCCCACCAGGCGGTCGCCGATGAGAAGGGGAACGGCGAGCTCCGAGCGGGTCTGGGGGATCATGGGCAGATACCCTTCATCGCGCTGCACATCCGAAACCAGCACGGGAGACCGGGACGCGCCGGCGCGCCCCACCACGCCCTCCCCCAGCCGGAGGCGGGAGGCGCGCCGGGCCTCCTCCTCTCGGGGACCTGTTCGATACCGCACCAGGATGCTGGGGTCCCGGGGATCCGTCAGGAAGAGGGCGACGAACCGAAAGGCCGGTTCCTCCTGAAGTAGCTGGATGATCTGCTCGATCAGGACATCAAGGTCCGCGAAGCGGACGATGATCTCCGAGGCGCGCTGGAGGGTTTCCAGCTCCCTCAGGCGGCTCATGGCCTCTTCATAGAGGCGGGCGTTCGCGATCGCCACCGCCACTTGATCCACCACCGTGCTCAGCCAGCGAAGCTCATCGGCGCTGAACAGCCGAGGAGACTCGAACATGACATGCAGGGCGCCCATCACCTGACCCCCGTGGCGAAGCGGGAACGCCACGATGGCCCCGATCCCCCAGGCCCGCGCCTCCGGGTCCTGGAACAGCGGGTGGACCGCCGTGTCGGGGATGACCAGAGGACGGGCCGATCGGATCACGGTCTCCGTCACCCCCTCCGGGCGAGGGAGGGGCGCTTCGAAGAGAACCTCCCCGCTCCGGGTGAGGGTGATCCCGGAGCGCCAGCGCTCCCCCTCCGGACCGAGCAGATGGATGTATACGCGATCGGCGTGGGTGTGCTCCATGAGGCGCTGGGCCACCGTCTCCAGGGCCTGGCGGAGATCCAAGGTGGCGGTGACCTGAGCGGCCACCTCCTGGAGGGCGGTGAGCTCGGCGATCCGCCTCTGGGACTCCTCGTAAAGCCGGGCGTTGTGGAGCGCCAGGCTCATGTGATCCGCCAGCGATCGGAAGAGGGGCTCGTCGTCGGGGGAGAAGGCGTTGGGCTGGATCGAGAGAAGCGCCAGGGCGCCGACCACGAAGCCCTCCACGCGAAGCGGGACGAGGATCGCCGAGCGAGCGGGCTGGGCCCCCTCCACGGCAAAGGGCATATGCTCCGGATTCCGCATGATATCCGGGATCCGGACGACGAGATCGCGCTCCATACTCCAGGCGAGGGCTCCCGTGATCGGCCAGGCGCTCCCCTCCGAGAGATGCTCCGAGAGCAGGCCCGATGAGGCAGCCACCTCCGCCCAGGAGGGTTCATGGCCGATCAGGAAAACGACCGACCCATCGCACACCATCTCTTCCACCAGCAGCCGGGCCGCCGTCTCGAACACCTCCCCGGAGCGCAGGAGGGCCGTCAAGGCCCGGGAGATCCGGCTCAGCGCCGCCAGCAGATGGACCCGCCGCCGCTCCGCCTCATACAGCATCGTGTTCGCCAGGGCCACGCCGATCTGATCCGCCAGCGCCCGGGCCAGCTGGATCTCCTCTTCGGTGAAATGCCGCAACCGCGCGTCCCGGATCTCGATCAAGCCGATGGCGCGGCCATGCGCCCACAAGGGGAGCATCAGACCGACCGAGTAACCGGACCCCTGAAGCCGCATCCTCTCCTGGGCATCGGCTTCGGGATCATCGGTCCGGACGACGAGGAAATCCCCCCCGTGCAACAGGCGCGCTGTCGCCGGGTATTCCGCCAAGGGATAGCGGCGGCCGATCTCCGGTGGAGAGGGGTTCTCCGCGTGCCGCTCCGGATGGGCGCAATCCACCCGAACGACCAGCGCTTCCCCTGGGGCGTCCAGGAGCATGATCGCGCAGTGGGCCGCCTGCAGCACTCCCACCAGGTGGCGCGCCGCCTGCCAGAGGACCTCCTCCGTGCTCAGGGTGGAAGCGGCCATGGCCGCCCCCACCACCAGCGCCCCCAGATCCCGGATCCGCCGCTGGGTCTCCTGATGCAGGACGGCGTTCTGGAAAGCGACGGCGGTATGGAAGGCCAGGAGATGAACGGCCTCCCACTCCTCCGCCTGAAAATCCCTTCCCGCCTCCGCCCAGAGCGTTAGATAACCCAGCGTCCGCTGGCCGTGCTCCAGCGGCGCCACCAGCGCCTTTCGCGCCGGCGGTGCCGCCTCTCCGACGGCCTCGCCCGCCGGCCTCAGGTCCCCTGTATCCGAGAGGATCCTCGGTTCGGAGAGGGACTCCCCCAGAAGCTCGATCACCCGTTCGCGGGGCACCCGCCGTCCGAGGGGATCCCGCTCGGGGTCCGTGGTGGCCCGCAGAACGAGCTCCCCCCTCGAAGCGTCCCAGATCCAGATCTGGGCGTGATCCCCGCCGAAGAGCTCGCACGCCAGCGCAACCGTCCGCCGCAGGATCCCCTCGGGGTCTGCCTCCGCCGCCTGCTCCGCCATCGCCCGGCCCAGCCGTTCCATCAGCCGGCTGCGCTGACGCTCCCGGAGGTTCAGGCGGGCCATCTCCATGACTACGCCGAGCTGATCCCCGATGGCCGTAAGGGACCGGAGGGCGGCGGGAACCCATCGCTGGGGATGCGCGGAGGCCAAGCCGAGGAGGCCGATCGTGCGGCCCTGCGCCCGAAGGGGGATGAGGATCCGGGTGTGGATGCCCCCCGGCCACACCTGATCCGGCGGTCTCCAGTCCACCTGAACGCGCCCTTCGCGGAGGGCCTCCGCGACCCGCTCCGGGGACAGCCGCGCGATCAACGCCCGGAGTGCCTCCGGATCGCGCCCATGGATCCATCGGCCCTCCGCTCCCAGCAGATCCAGCCACGCCCCCTCCACCTCCAGGCCCCTTACGATCCGCTCCAGGGCTTCAACGGCCAGCGAAGCGAGGTCGCGGGCCGAGTCGGGAAGGCGGGCCATTTCGTGGAACGCCTCCAGTTCGTGGGTCATCCTTCGGATCTGGTCCAACAGATGGAACGTGGAGGCGGTGGAGGCGATCAGCCCGCCTAACCCCTCAATCGAGCGGACCTCGGTCTCGGTCAGCGCAGGGGAACGCGGTCCCCATCCGAGCGCCAGCCAGCCCACCTGCCGGCTGGCGAACCGCAACGGCATGAGCGCAGCGTGGGCGAAGACCGGGGGAGGCAACACATCCTGGAGGGGAGCGGGAAGGTGCTCCCAAGAAAGGGACAAAAAGTTCTCCGACGCTCTCATCTCGGAATCCATCCTGGTCCACGGGATCGCGTCCGTGCCCATGCCCTCGAAGCCGAGGGCCGCCGCGAGGGCCAGCGCCTCGCGCTCCTCTTCGAAGAGGAAGATCGCCCCCGCCTCCGCCCGGGCCAGCCCCACCGCCACCTTCAGCGCGAGGTCCAGCCATTCCCTCCCATCCGGGATCCAGGCCGCCCCCCGGCCGACCTCGGACACCTGGGCGAGCGCCTCTCGATGCCGATCCAGCGCCGCATGGGCGGATTGCAGGTTCTCCGCCGTTACCAGGGCCAGGACGATCTGGGCGCTCAGAAGCGTCAGCAGCTCCCGCTCCATGGGGGAGGCCGGCCGGGGCCAGCGATAGCCGAAGACCAGGAGAGCCTGTGGAACCCCCCGGTGGATCAACGGGAGCATCACCAGGGTGCGGATCCCGGCCCGCTCCGAGACCGCCCGCGTGATGGGGGCCAGGTTGGCCGTGCGGATGTCCTCGATATACCAGGCGTAGCGATGGGTCACAAAGGTCGTGTAGGCCGGCTCGTCCAGCTCCAGGCGGCCGAACTGGGCGGAGAACCCCTCGTCCAAGCCGAAGCTGACCAAGAGCTCCAGCTGCCGCCCGTGCACCTGATAGGCGGCCGCCACATCCGCTTTCCAGATCTCCATTAAGAGATGGAGCGCGCTGGAGATCAAAGCGCGGGGGTGATGGAGGTGATGGCTCAGCTCGGTGAGCATCCCCAGGGCCTGGGAGAGCCCGCGATGGAGCCGCTCCTCGGCGCCCGAGGCGGTCTGGCGGATCACCCCCCAGGTCGGGCCCGGGGCGGCCAGCCAGCGGGCCGGCCCGCGCTCTCCCTCGACGCCCAGGGTGACTTCCCATGTGGCCGGAAGATTCTCGTGGAAGAGCCGGCGCCACGCCTCCTCCAGGGCGCCCCGCTGGGCCGGGCTCACCCACTCCCAGATCGGGCGCCCCAGGAAGCGCCCGCGCGGAAGCCGCCAGAAGTCCGAGGCCGCCGCATTCAACCAGAGCACCCGGCCTTCCCCGTCCAGCACGTAGAGGGGCTCCTTCATGGCCTCCCATTGGGCCAGGCGCTCCACGGGGATGAGCGGCTCCAGATGCAGCCGAAGGGAATGAGCAGACCGTCCGGGCCAAGCGGTCCAGCGGCATGGGAGGGCGAGCGGGGTCAACCACACGTGGCCCTCCCGAGGCTCCCCTTTTCGGATCCCCTCCTCCACGTCGGACCAGGTGGGGGAAATGCTCAGGATGCACTCCTCGATCCGCCGCCACCGCTGGCGGTCCAGCCATGGCGCCAGCGCGGTGGCGATCCGCTCGTTCAGATGGAGGCGACCCCGGCGCAGATCTAAGCGGGCCGAGAACCCATCGGAGCGCTTCCTTCGCCGACCCATCGTGAACTCCTTTCCCGCCCTGTATCCCGATTCATGGGAAACGCAGCCTCCAGAGGCCTATCCGTTTCATCGGCGACGGCGCTCGGATGCGGACGAGGGGAGCGCCGTGGCCCCCGGCAAGGGGGGCGCTCCCGGACGGCCATGGCAATGTTTGTATTTCTTCCCGCTGCCGCAGGGGCATGGATCGTTCCGCCCGACGGAGCGAGGGGCGGCCTCCGACTGGACCCGCATCCGGGCCCCTGACGCGCCCCGGCGCTCCCGGGCCAAGGCCTGCCCGGTGGGCAGGATGAGGAAGAGCCGCCGCACGGCCTCCGCGCGGATGTTGTTCAGCAGGTCCTGGAACATCTCGAACGCCCGCCGCTTGTATTCAACCAGCGGATCCCGCTGGCCGAAGGCCTCCAGCCCGATCCCCTGGCGCAGGTTCTCGATGGCCGTGAGGTAGTCCACCCAGAGTTGACCGATCAGGCTGAGCAGCAGGTTACGGGCGGCCGCCGAGAACGCCCGGCGCCCAAAGAACCGGACGGCTTCCTCCTGAAGCGCCGGCTCCCAGCGCCCAAAGGGCATCTCGGCCACCGCCTCCCAGCGCTCCGCCCCCAACCAGTTCATCAGGCTGAGGCGGGCCGCCTCCTCCAGATCCACCGGCCGCTGCTCTGCCATCGAGGCCCAGACGGCGCGGCCCAGCTCCTCCTCGCGGGCCTGCAGCACCCCCTGGAGATGCTCCAGGATCCGCGCGCCCCGCTCGGCGGGCGGGATCTCTTCCAGGAGCTGCCCCGCCCGATACGAGAGCGGGAACACCACCTGGGCATACGTCACCCGTTGATGGGACTTCGCATCGAAGGCCACTTGCCGGGCGAACTGAGCCTCCCAGAGTGCCTGGGCCAGCGCGGCCAGGTCCTGCTGCCCGTCCAAGCGATCGGCCAGGATCCCCTCCACCTCCCGCAGATGGGTTTCCAGACGGGCCTGGGTCTCCCGCAGGATCCCCTCGCGGACCATCTCCGCCAGTTCGTCCCAGGCGGCCTCCAGCAGGTCGGCCTCGTGGACGGTCAGCCCGATGCCCGCCCGGCGGGCGGCGGCGGTCAGGGCCTGCCAGCGCAACGCCCGGTGTCCGGCCTCCCGCACCGCCTCCTTCAGGCGCTCCCGCACCTCCTCCGGTGCCGCCGTCCGCAGGCCCTCCAGGCGGATCTCCAAGCCGATCAGCTCCCGCACCCGCTCCAGGAGGCTCCGCAGGTTGGGCGCCTGACGGCCCTCCGCCCCTTCCTGGATCCAGTCCTCGAAGGCCCGCTCGGCGGCGTCCAGCCAATCCTCAAGAGCCTCCCGGCTGCGCTCCGCCACCGCTTGGACCGCGCGGGCAGCCGCCTCGGCCCAGTGGGCTGCCGCCGCCTGCGCCGCTTCCTGGAGCAACGCCACCACCCCCTGGAGGGAGGGCGCGCCGGACTCCAGGCGCTCCAAGAGGAGCGACAGGCTAAAGGAGGGCAGGAACCGGCCGTCGCTCAGCACCATGGGAGGCTGGATGCTGTCCAGCCACTCGATGACCTTCCAGCCCTCCCCCGGTTTCATCTGCTGCAGCCGGCGCCCGACCTCGGCCTCCACCATGGCCCAGAGATCGTCATGGAGGTCCTCCCGCAGGAGCAACCGCAGGCGCTGGCCGTAGATCAGCTCCCGCTGGCGGTTGAGGACGTCGTCGTATTCCAGGAGGTGCTTGCGGATGTCGAAGTTGTAGCCCTCGACCCGCCGCTGGGCCTCCTCGATGGTTTTGTTCAGCCAGGGATGCTCCAGCGGCTCATCGTCGTCCCCCCACACCCGCTCCATCAGGCTGCGCAGGCGGTCACCGGCGAACCGCCGGAGCAGATCGTCCTCCAAAGAGAGGTAGAAGCGGGAGGAGCCGGGGTCTCCCTGACGGCCGGCGCGGCCGCGCAGCTGATTATCAATGCGCCGCGCCTCGTGGCGCTCGGTGCCGAGCACATGCAGGCCTCCCAGGGCCTTCACCGTGCGCTCGCCTTCGATATGCTCCAGGAAGCGCTGCACCGCCTCCCGGTAGAGCCCATATTGGGAAGGATCCAGCCGCCGCAGCGCCTCCGCCCGCTCCTCGAAGGTCATCTCATAGGGGTTGAACCCGGCCCGGCGCAGCACCCGGTTCACGTCCCCGAGGACCTCCTCGGGCAGCTCGCCGCCCAGCTTGATGTCCACGCCGCGCCCGGCCATGTTGGTGGCGATGGTCACCGCTCCCACCCGGCCGGCCTGGGCGATGATGCGCGCCTCCCGGTCGTGGTGGCGGGCGTTCAGCACCTCATGGGGAATCCCATGCTCCAGGACCCGCCGGAGCAGATCCGCCCGCTCCACCCCCCACAGGGTCATCAGGCGCTCCAGGTTCGCCGGGGCCAGCGGGTCCGGATCCACCCCCAGCGCCCGCGCCCAGGCGCGGAGCTTCCCGAAGGGGAGCCTCTCGGGCGGCTGGCCGAGCAGCGCCCGGTCCGCTTCGGAAAGCGGGCTGTCCTCCCCCTGCCCTTCCCGGCGCCGCAACGCATCCTTCACCAGGTCCACCATCCCCAGCCAACGCAGGCCTTCCCCCTGCAGACGCTTGCTTAAGTAATCCGAGGCCTCCACCGAGGTGGTCCCCACCAGCACCGGCCGGCCCATGGTGTGCATCTGCACGATCTCGCGCAGGATGGCCCGGTGCTTGGCCTCCTGGGTGCGGTAGATCACGTCGGGGTAGTCGATGCGGATCATCGGGCGGTGGGTGGGGATGACCACCACGTCCAGGCCGTAGATCTTATGGAACTCCTCGGCCTCGGTGGCCGCCGTGCCCGTCATCCCGGCCAGCTTCTCATACATCCGGAAATAGTTCTGGATGGTGATGGTCGCGTAGGTGACGTTCTCCGGCCGGATGGGCACCCCCTCCTTGGCCTCGATCGCCTGATGGAGGCCGTCGGACCAGCGGCGGTCGGGCATGAGGCGGCCGGTGAACTCGTCGATGATCACCACCTGGCGGCCCTGCACGATGTAATCCCGGTTGCGGTGATACAGGAACTGGGCCTTGAGGGCCTGCTCCAGGTGGTGGATCATCTTCATCTGCTCCGGGGTCAGCTCCTCGGGCCGCTCCGGATCGAAGAGGGGCTTGCCGATGAGCTGCTCGACCCGATCGTAGCCGGAATCCGTGAGGTGGACCGTGCGGTGCTTCTCGTCGATCTCATAGTCCCCGGGCCGAAGCTGCTTCACAATCTGCGCCCAGCGGATGTATTCCTCGGTGGCCTCCTCCGCCGGGCCGCTGATGATCAGCGGCGTCCGCGCCTCATCGATCAGGATGTTGTCCACCTCGTCCACGATGGCATAGCGGTGCGGCCGCTCCAGGCGCTGGACCCGCGCCTCGAGGGTGAAGGCCATGTTGTCCCGCAGGTAATCGAAGCCGAACTCGTTGTTCGTCCCGTAGGTGATGTCGGCCAGGTAGGCTTCCTTGCGCGAGACCGGGCGCAGCTGCGCGAAGTCCTCCTTCCCCGCATCGTAATCGGGGTCGTAAATATAAGCGTTGCCCTCGCCGGCCTGCAGCAGCCCGACCCGAAGGCCCAGCAGATGGTAGATCGGGCCCATCCAGCGGGTGTCGCGCCGGGCCAGGTAGTCGTTCACCGTCACCAGATGGGCGCCCAGCCCCAGCAGGGCGTTGAGATACAGCGGGAGGGTGGCGACCAGCGTCTTCCCCTCGCCGGTCTTCATCTCGGCGACCTTGCCGAAGTGGAGGGCGATCCCGCCCAGCAACTGCACATCGTAGTGGCGCAGCCCCAAGGTCCGCTTGGCGGCCTCCCGGACGGCGGCGAAGGCCTGAGGGAGGAGCTCCTCCAGGACCGCCTCCTCGGCCTGGCGCAGCTCCGCGAGGCGCTGCTTCACCTCGTATTCCCGCTGCGTGCGCCGCTCCGGGTCGCGCTCCACCAGCCAGGCCAGATAGGCCTGGCGGTGAGCCTCCCGCGGAGCGGCGATCGCCTCCGCGATCCGCGCCCGGAACCGATCGGTCATGGCGCGCAGCTCGGCATCGGTGAGGGCTTCGAACTCCGGCTCCAGGCGGTTGATGGCCTCCACCAGCGGAGCCCAGCGGCGCAACCAGCGATCCGAGGGATCCCCCAGGATCTTCCCCAAAATCTGCTTCAGCATCGTTCCCCTCTTCGATATCCAGGATGGCGCTTCGGCCCGGCTAACTCGCTTCAGGATCGGACCGCCCGGCCTGTGCGCTCCCCCGTTTGATCTAAGTTTAACTCAGATCCCTCCTCCCCGAGGAAAACCGCCAGGTCGGTCGGGGGCATTCCGCATCCCTCGGGGCGGCGAGGGCGGTCGGATCGCCCTATAATCGAAGGCGTGGGCCGCCCGCCGGAGGTCTTGACCATAGACGTTGCGACGAATCCCTTCGCGGGGGATCCGCGGGCATCGGCCCGAGATCCAGCGCGGCCGCACCGGATCCACGTCGGGCCTCCATCCGATCCGGCGCGCTCAATCCGGAGGGGAGCATGGTGTTCGACATGGTATTGGTCCTCGGGGCCCTGATCAGCGCCTATATCGGCGGCCACAGAGGCCTGATCAAGCAGATCCTGAGCCTGGCCTCCGTATATCTCGCGATGCTCATCGCCCTGAGCCTCCAGGAGTCCATGGTGAACGCGTTCACCCGGGCGGTCGGCGTGATCACCATCGAAACCTCCATTTTCTTTTACATCATCCTTTTCCTCGTCGCCTACATCGGCCTGGAGATCCTGAACTTCGTCTCCTACCAGCAGACCCGCCTGACCTTCCTGGGGATCATGGATCCTTTCCTGGGGGGCATCTCCGGGATCGCGTGGTGGCTGGTCCTGGTGGGCGCCATCCTCACCATGATCTTTTACAGCCTCACCGTCCCCTGGACGTGGCGGCTGGCGCCGATCGCCGCCGCTCTACAGGCGGATTTCCATACCTCGTCCACCCTCCCGATCCTGGCGATGCTGTTCAAGACCTACGCCCTCGTCCCTCTCCGGCTGCTGATGAACCCGCTGCCCCACATCTTGACCGGATGGCCATAGAGGTTGCGGAGGGGGAGGCGGGAGGAAGGCGTGGGGGGTCGGCCCGCAGCCTGCATTCCCACCCCCTGGGGCGGAGGTCCGGGATCCGGCCGGTTCATGAGGGCTCGCTCAGCAGCTGGACCACGCGATCTATGATGACCTCGGCGACGGCCGCCTTGCTCATCAGGGGCAACGGCTCGACGCGGCCTTGCGCGTCGATCAGGGTCACGCGGTTGGTCTCCGCCGCGAAACCCGCCCCCGGCTCCAGCACATCGTTGGCGGCGATCAGGTCGAGCCCCTTGGCCTGAAGCTTCGCCCGGGCGTTCTCGAGGAGATCCCCGGTCTCCGCCGCGAAGCCCACCACCACGCGGGGCCTCCCCCGCTCCGCCCGCCGGGCGGCCACCCCGATGAGGATGTCCGCCGTTGGGATCAGCTCCAGGGCGAGGGATCCTCCCCGCTTGATCTTCAGGGGCTGCGCCTGGGCGGGCCGGTAATCCGCCACCGCCGCGGCCATCACCAAGACGTCCGCCCCTTCGCATTCCCGCCAGACCGCCTCCGCCATCTCCGCCGCGGTCTCCACGTCAATGCGGCGCGCGCCCACCGGGGTCTCCAGCGCCACCGGGCCGGTGATCAACACCACCTCCGCGCCCCGATCCAGGGCCGCCTGGGCCAAGGCGAAGCCCTGCTTCCCCGAGGAGCGGTTCCCAATGAACCGCACCGGATCCATCGGCTCGTGGGTCGGGCCGGCCGTCACCACGACGCGCTTCCCGACCAGTGGCCCCTTCCGGCCCAGGACCCGCCGGATGTGCCCAAGCAGCTCGGCGGGCTCCACCATCCGCCCCCAGCCCCAGAGGCCGGAAGCCATACGTCCGTAGGCCGGGCCGGCCAACTCTACGCCCCGGGCCCGCAAGCGCTCCACATTTTCCTGGGTCGCGGGGTGGGCCCACATCCCCCCATCCATCGCCGGGGCGATGAGGATCGGGGCCCGGGTGGACAGGCACAGGGCGCTGAGCAAGTCGTCCGCCCGCCCGTGGGCCATCTTCGCGATGAAATCCGCGGTGGCCGGGGCGATGACCACCAGCTCCGCGGCCTCCCCCAGGGCCACATGGGGGACTGCCGTCTCCGCGGCCGGAGCCCAGAGGTCCGTCCACACCGGTCGGCCAGTGAGCGCGTGGAAGGTCAGCGGGGTGACGAAGCGGGTGGCTGCCTCGGTCATCACCACATCCACCTGCGCCCCCGCCTGGGTCAGTTTGCTGGCGAGATCCGCGGCCTTATATGCCGCGATCCCCCCCGTGACCCCCAGGAGGATCCGCCGGCCTTTCAGGATCGGGATCGGCTCCACGCCCTCATTCCTCCCGTCTGTTCAGCCGTCTGGCTCCAGCAGGATTCGATCGCCCTCCACCCCGATCACCACGACCAGGGACTCGATGGGCACCCCCAGCGCCTGCAGGCGCTCGCGCCCGCCCTCGAACCGCTTCTCGATGACCGCCCCGATGCCCACCACCTGCGCCCCCGCCGCCTGGGCCAGCCGGGCCAGGGCCAGGATCGTCGCCCCCGTGGCCAGGAAATCGTCCACAATCAACACCCGGTCCCCGGATCGGAGGTAATCCGCCGCCACCAACAGGGTGACGTCCCCGCCCTTGGTGTGGGAGGGCGCGGTGGCGAAGAAGACATCGTCCCCCATGGTGAGGGGCTTGCGCTTGCGGGCGAAGACGAGGGGGACACCGAGGGCGTAAGCGGTCATCAGCGCCGGCCCGATGCCGGAGATCTCCGCGGTCAGCACCTTGGTGGGGTTCAGGGGGCGGAAGCGCCGCGCGAGCTCCTGGCCGCACGCCGCGATCAACGCCGGATCGATTTGATGGTTCAAGAAGGCATCTACCTTGATGATGCCGTGGCCCAGGTGACGGCCGTGCCGGCGAATGGCTTCCCTCAAGGCTTCCATAGGGCCTCCTCTTGCAGCAAGATATGTTGGGCTTCGGGTCCGCACTCGCCGTCCCTCATCCCCGGCGGAAGCGCCCGCTGGGGAGGCCTGGAGCGCGCCCGGGCAATGCTCAATCCACGTCCCCGGCCGATTCCGCTTCCTCGCCCTCTTCGCCCCCGCCCCCCTCTCCGGCCAGCTCCGGCATCGCCTTCTCGATCTCCTCCGGCGTCTGGCCGGCCTCCAGGCGCTCGATCACCTCCTCGAACTCCGGCCCCAGGTCCCCCAGCTCCTCCCCCAGCTCCTGCGTCATCCGGCGCATCCAGCGGCCGATGGAGCGGGGATCCTTCTCATCCACATCGCCGATCCAATCCGCGTCCGCCAGGGACTCCAGCCGGGATTCCTCGGAACGGAGCACCCGCACCCGGGAGATCAGCCGGACCAGATCGCGGCTGCCGCAGTGGGTGCAGGACACCTGGCTGTGATCCACCTCGGAGAAGGTGCGGAAGAAGGCCGTGACCCGACGCCGGCATCGCCGACAACGATACTCATAGATCGGCATCTTCTTCCCCCCACGCTCCGGGATTCGATCTTCATTATACCTACCGTGCGCGCCACCGCCGGCCCGAGAGGCCGACCGCAAGTTACAGTAAAAACAGTAAAATGGGGAAAACCCATGGCCTTCGTTCGCTGGAGCCCGATGAGCGACCGGAAAGGCACCCAGGCGCCGGAGACGATCTCCCTTCCCGACCCCTCCCCCCTGGAGGGGCTGGCCCAGCGTCCGACCCCGCCCCTGATCGTCGTGATCTCCGGGCCCTCCGGGGCCGGGAAGGACTCCCTCATCCGACGGATGAAGGAGCTTCAAGTCCCCTTTCACTTCGTGGTCACCGCCACCTCCCGCCCCCCGCGCCCGGGCGAGGTCAACGGGGTGGATTACCACTTCCTCTCCCGGGAGCGGTTTGAGGCCGGGATCCGCGCGGGGGAGTTCCTGGAATACGCCATCGTCTACGGCGATTACAAGGGCATCCCCCGATGGGAGATCGAGAACGCGCTGGCCAGCGGCCGGGATGTCATCCTGCGCGTGGATGTGCAAGGGGCAGCCACGCTGCGCCGCCTGATCCCCGAGGCGGTTTTCATCTTCGTTATCCCTGCCTCCCGGGAGGAGCTCCTGGAGCGCCTGCGGGCCCGCGGCACCGAGACCCCCGAAGCCATCGCCCGGCGGCTGCAGGCGGTCGAGGAGGAGATGAAACACTGGGCGGATTTCGATTACGTGGTGGTCAACCGGGATCAACGGCTGGACGAGGCGGTGAGCGACATCCTCGCCATCATCCGCGCGGAGCACTGCCGGGCGCACCCCCGGCGGGCCCGCCTCGGGCATCCGGGCCCGCCGGCGGAGGGCGGATCGGGGGCGCCCCTGGGGGGCGAGGACTGAGGCGCGAGGGGCAGATGGAGGGTGAAGGGAAGGACCGGGTCCACGGCGCCGCTGGGATCGGGCCGGCCGAAAACCCAATGGACTGGAAAGGATACGGAGAATGAGCGGGACGGAGGATCTCTTCGCGTGGGGGCGGGAGGATGCGTTCCGACGGGAAGCCCCGCTGGCGGCGCGCCTGCGCCCGCGGCGCCTGGAGGAGTTCGTGGGCCAGGCCCACCTGGTCGGGCCAGGCGCCCCCCTCCGGCGCCTGATCGAGGAAGGGAGGCTGTTGAACTCCATGATCTTCTGGGGGCCCCCGGGCACCGGGAAGACGACCCTCGCCGGGCTGATCGCCCAGGCCGCCGGCGCCCATGTGGAAACCCTGAGCGCCGTCACCGCCGGGCTCCCGGATCTGCGGCGGGTGATCCAGGAGGCCCAGGAACGCCGCCGCCTCTATGGCCGGCGGACCGTCCTGATCGTGGATGAGCTGCACCGGTTCACCCGTGTCCAACAAGACGCCCTGCTCCCCTATGTGGAGGACGGGACGCTGGTCTTCATCGGCATCACCACCGAGAACCCCTACTTCGCCGTCACCCCCGCCCTGGTCTCCCGCTCCCGGGTCTTCGCCTTCCAGCCGCTGACGGAAGAGGAAGTCCTCCTCCTGCTCCGAAGGGCCCTCTCCGACCCGGAGAACGGCTACGGCAGGCAGCCCATCGAAGCCCCGGAGGGGGTCCTCCGCTTCTGGGCCCGGCTCAGCGAAGGGGACGCCCGCAGCGCGCTGAACGCCCTCGAGCTGGCTGTCAGCGCCACCGCCCCCGGCCCCGATGGGGTCCGCCGCATCACGATGGACATCGCCCAGGCGGTGGTCCAACGGCGGGCGCTGGCCTACGACCGGGAGGCGCATTACGATACGATCAGCGCGTTCATCAAATCGGTCCGAGGCGGCGATCCGGACGCCGCCCTGCTGTGGCTGGCGAAAATGGTGGAGGCGGGGGAGGACCCCCGCTTCATTATGCGGCGCCTGCTGATCCTGGCGGCCGAGGACGTGGGGCTGGCCGACCCCATGGCCATCGTGGTGACGGCGGCCTGCGCCCAGGCCCTGGAGTGGGTGGGGATGCCGGAGGCGGCCTATCACCTGGCCGAGGCCACGCTATATCTTGCCACCGCGCCCAAGAGCAACAGCACCGGCGCCTACTTCCAGGCGCTGGAGTTCCTGCAGACGCACGGCGCCGGCGAGGTCCCCGCCCATCTGAAAGACGCCAGCCGGGACGCGGAGGCCCTGGGCCACGGGCGGGGCTATCAGTATCCCCATGCGTTTCCCGAGCACTTCGTCCGCCAGTCCTACTGGCCGGTGGGCCTCCCCCGGGCCCGCTTTTACGTGCCGTCCGATCAGGGCTATGAACGGGAGATCGCCGAACGGCTCCGCCGCTGGTGGGGAGATTCCCCCGCCCCCTAAGGGCATCCAGCAGCCCGCCCCTGGGAAATGGAGGTCTGCGTGGGCCGAACGATCACCGTGGTCAGCCAGAAAGGGGGGGTGGGCAAAACCACCACCGTCGTCCACCTCGGAGTCGCCCTCGCGGAGCGGGGCGCCCCTACTCTGCTGGTGGATCTCGACCCTCAGGCGGCTCTGACGGCGGCGCTGGGGCTTCCCGAAGACCTCTCCCCGACCATCGAGGCCGCGCTCCTGAGAGACATCGCCATCACCCAGGTGATCCAGGCCGTGCGGCCCCACCTGGACCTGGCCCCGGCCTCCTTCCAACTGAATCAGGCCGAGATGGGATTGCACCAGCGCCCGCGCTGGCCGTATCGGCTCCGCGAGGCCCTCCGGCCGGTCCGCGGCCGATACGCTTACATCCTGATCGACGCGCCCCCCGGGCTGGGCCCGCTGACGGTGAACGCGCTGGCTGCCGCAGATGCGTTCCTGGTCCCCATCCGGCCGGACTACCTTTCCCTCCGCAGTCTGAAGGGGCTGCTCATCGCCATCGGGCGGTTGCGCCAGCAGCTGGGGCTCTCCATCGAGTTGCTGGGGATCTTGCCGACCATGGTGCAGCTTCATCTCCGCCATCACCGGGATGTGCTTTCGGAATTGACGGCCGCTTTCGGGCGGAAGGTGTTCCAGGTTTTCATCCCCCAAAGCATCCGCTTCGCTGAGGCCCCGGTCGCTGGCCAGAGCCTGCTGGATTACATGGCCAGCCATCCCGGCGCCCAGGCCTACCGCCGGCTGGCGGCGCTCATCGAGGAGGGCGGACGGGCCGTCGCCGGAGCGGTCAGGGAGGCCGGGAGCGGATGAGGGGTGCGGCGATGAAGAAACGAGCGAAGCCCGAGATCTCGCTGCGGGGCAAGGGGCGCGCGCTGTTCGCCGGGCTGACCGAGTGGGCGGAACCGCCGGAGGCCCCCGCGCCTGATCCAGGGCCGCTGGAGGCGGCCGCCCTCCCTCCTGCCCCAGAGGGAGGACCGCCCGGAGAGCCTCCTCCAACCCCCGAAGCGGCCTCGGCTTCAGAGCCCACCGGCGCGCCCGGCGAAGCGCCGGCCGCGGCGGCTTCAGAGGACGGGGATGGCTTCCGTTTCCTCGCCATGGAAGCCGCGTATGTGACCCCCACACCGTCCGGGATCCCCGACTGGGCGCCTCCGCCTGCCTGGCGCTGGGAGCCCACCGCCGCGCCCGCCGAGGCCGTCCAGGTGGACCCCAGCGCGCCGATGCGCGCGCTGCGCATCCCCGGGCTCCTGACGTCGGAGGCCCCCGCCCCCACCGCGCCGGCGCCGGAGGCGGCTGCGGAAACCCATCCGGGAGGAGAGCCACCGATGGACCGACCCTCCATCCCGTCTGTCGAGAGACCGCCGGCGGCCCGCTCGCGTTCCGCCGACGAGGCCCATATCCGCCAGCTCAACGCGCGGATCGATGAACTGTATCGGCGCATCGCCGCCGGGGCGATCCCCGACCCGGGGACGGCGGAGCAGGCCCTGGCCTGGCTGAAGCAGGCGCGCGAGGCGCTCACGGCGCCGGACGGCTACGACGAGGCGGAGTATTATTACAGCCTGGCCCAAACCCGCTATGCCATCGCCCGCCGGCTCTGGCGTTGGTCCTACACCTACGGGTTGTTCGTCTTCCTCTGGGGGCTGGCCTGGCTGGGGTTCTACCTTTGGTCCCTGACAATGGGCCGGGGCTACAGCGCCCGCGTGGTCCCGCCGGGCTACGAAGGGATCTGGGAGCCGATCATGTGGGGCGGCCTGGGCGGGGTATGTGGGATTTTCTATAGTCTCTATTGGCACGTGGCCATTAAGCGAGATTTCGATCGCCAGTATGTGATGTGGTATCTCGTCCAGCCGATCCTCGGGAGCATGATCGGGATGATCATCTACATGATCGTCACCGTCGGCTTCCTCACCATCCAGGGGACGCCCACGCCGGCCAACCCGCTGTTCATGTATCTGCTCGCCTTTATCGCCGGCTTCCGGCAGCGCTTCTTCCTCGAGCTGATCGACCGCATCGTCCAGACCTTCACCCCGAACCCGAGGAGCAACCCATGAACGGACGCCTCGCCTTTGTCTTCCCAGGCCAGGGCTCTCAATACGTGGGGATGGGCCGGGCCCTCTACGCCGCTTTCCCCGAGGCCCGCGCCACGTTCGAGGAGGCGGACGCCCAGCTGGAATACGCCCTCTCCCGGCTGTGCTTCGAGGGGCCCGAATCGCAGCTGAACGACACCTTCTACACCCAGCCCGCCATCCTCACCGTGTCGGTCGCCGCCTGGCGGGCCTGGCGGGCCCGGGGCGGGCCCGATCCGGATCTGGTGGCCGGACACAGCCTGGGGGAGTTCACTGCGCTGGTGGCGGCCGGCGCCCTCTCCTTCCCCGATGCCCTGCGCCTGGTGCAGGAACGGGGCCGCCTGATGAAATGGGCGGGGGAGCAGCGGCCGGGCGCGATGGCCGCCGTGCTGGGGATGGATCGGGCGGCGCTGGAGGAGATCTGCGCCGAGGCCAGCCGCGAGACCGGCGAGACGGTGGTGGTGGCCAACGACAACTGCCCGGGGCAACTGGTGATCTCCGGCGGCCAAGCCGCGGTCGCCCGGGCGGGGGAGCTCGCCCGAAGCCGCGGGGCCAAGCGGGTCGTCCCCCTGGCCGTCAGCATCGCCGCCCACTCCCCGTTGATGGCCCCCGCCGTGGAGCCCTTCCGGGCGGCCCTGAAGGCCACCCCCTTCGCCGCGCCGCGCGCCCCGGTGGTCGGTAACGTGCAGGCCCGCCCGCTGGCCGATGACCCAGAAGCCCTGCGGGCCGAGCTGGCCCAGCAGCTCACCGCCCCGGTCCGATGGACGGAGAGCATCCGCTGGATGGTGGAGAACGGCGTGCAGACCTTCATCGAGTTCGGCCCCCGGGACGTGCTCTGCGGCCTGATCCGCCGCATCGCCCCCGAAGCCCGTGTCCTCCGGGTGGAGGATCCGGAGACCCTGGAGCAGGCCCTGCAGGCGCTGGGCGATCGCCGCGGGGAAGGACGGTAGAGGCCGGCGGCGGAGCGGGCCGCCCCCGCCCGCTATCCGTCCATGATCCACCGATCCACATCCCGCGGGTAGGAGAGGATCTCCTCGTCCCGGAAGAACAGCCCGATCTCGAAGGCGGCGGTCTCCGGTCCGTCGGAGCCGTGGACCAGGTTGCGGCCAATGGTGAGGCCGAAGTCCGCCCGGATGGTCCCAGGCTCCGCCTTCGCCGGATCCGTCGCGCCCATGGTCTTGCGCACGACCTCGATGGCCTGGGGCCCCTCCACGACCATCGCCACCACCGGGCCGGAAGTGATGTAGCGGATCAAGTTCTCGTAAAAGGGCTTGCCCTGGTGAACGGCGTAGTGGCGGGCGGCCAGCTCGGGGGGGATCTGCATCATCTTCATGGCCACGATCTTCAACCCGCGGCGCTCCAGCCGGGCGATGATCTCCCCGATCAGCCCCCGCTGCACCCCATCCGGCTTGATCAGGACGAGCGTCTGTTCCACGGCGATCCCTCCACAGGATGTTGGCCTCGTGCTCCCGATGGGGTCGTCTCCACCCCACCGGCACCCCGCAGGGCTCTGATTATAACGCCTTTGCGGGGGGCGGCGTCCTCCAATGGATCCCCGCCGCCCTCCCCCACCGGCGCAGGCCGTTGAAGCGCCAAGGTTTGCCAGCCGGTCACCCCTGGCGTAAAATTGGGGATGTGAAAGAAAGCACGGACACGGTGCCGGCGGATTGAGAAATCCACACCCGGAGGGAGCGAGCGGCCATGGAGACCAGCTCCACGATCGTCGAGCAGCAGGAGGAGGCAGAAAGCTCTGTGCAGGTCCCCCTTCGGTCTCTTCGTCCGAAAATACAAGTCGAAGGCGTGGTCATCGCTGTCACCCCTGCGGGCGCTTTCATCGACATCGGTTCGGAGATCCCTGGCTTCATCCATATCTCCCAGGTGAGCCCCCAGCCAGTCCTCCGCGTCTCGGATGTGCTCAAGCCCGGCGATCGCATCACCGCCTGGGTGAAGCAGGTCAACCGCAAGAAGAACATGCTGAGCCTGACGATGATCCGCCCGGCGACCTACGGGTGGGGCCAGCTGAAGCCCGGCCGCGCCTTCACCGGGCGGGTCACCCGGGTGGAGCCCGGCGGGATCTACGTGGACATCGACGCGCCGGTGGAAGGGTTCGTCCCCGCCTCCCAGATCCGCAAGGAGGGCCGGGTGGATCCCACCGAGGCCTTCCGCGTGGGGGACGAGGTCAACGTGTGGGTGGTCAGCGCCAGCCGCCGGGAGCGCCGCCTGCGCCTGACCATGATCCCGCCGCCCTCGGTGCGCTGGGAGGACCTGAAGGTCGGCGAGCTGATCCGGGGCAAGGTGACCCGGGTGGAGAAGTTCGGGGCCTTCGTGGACATCGGGGCCGAGCGGGACGCGCTGATCCATATCAGCGAGTTCGGGGTGCGCAACCTGAAGGACCCCGCTGAGGTGATCCAGGAGGGCCAGGAGATCGAGGCCCGCATCATCCTGGTGGACCCGGAGAAGAAGCAGATCCGGCTGAGCCTGCGGGGCCTGCTCCATGTCAAAGAGGTCGAGCCGGAGACCCCGGTGCGGAAAGCGGTCCCCGCCCATCCCGCTCCGGCTGCCCCCGAGGCGGAGTCCACGGAGGAGGAGCTCACGGTGATGGCTTACGCCATGAAGCGGGCCCTCGAGGAGGCCCGGGCGCGAGGCCGGCCTGTTCCCCCCTTGGAGTCGCCCTCCGCGAATTAGGGGAAAGGACGACGGCGCGTTTCGGCCCGCCCGGGTCCCTTACGGATGCGGAAGGCGATGGGAGCGTTCCACGCCACAGAACGGATGCCGGTCCTGCGCTTCGCCTCGGTGGACGACCTGATCCCTCACGAGCAGGCGGATCAGGTGCGGACGGAGCCCCTGATGCAACGCCTCCGGGCGGAGGGGGTCCTGAAGAACCCGCCGGTGGTGGCGCCGATCCCCGATGAACCCCGCTATGTGGTGCTGGACGGCGCCAACCGCGTGGAGGCCGCCCGGCGCCTGGGGCTCCCCCACCTGGTGGTCCAGGTGGTGAATTACGAGGATCCCCGCCTGGTGGTCGAGGCGTGGACCCATGTGATCAGCGGGGAACGCCCGGAGGCGTTCTTCGACGCCGTCCGGGGAATCGAAGGGATCCGCCTGGAGCCCTCCGAACGCCTGCACGCCCGGGCGGAGCTCGCCCGCCGCCAGGCCCTGGCTTACCTCACCTGCCCGCGGGGGGAGATCTACCTCGTCCGGGCGGAAGGGGATCTCTACCGCCGCACGACCCTCCTCAATCTCCTGGTGGACATCTACAAATCCCGCTTCCGGTTTTACCGGACGACCACCGATCAGCTGGAGCAGATCCTGCCGTATTACGAGCAGGTCATCGCCGTGGTGGTGTTCCCCCGGTATGAGCCGGCGGAGATCATCGAGCTGGCGCGCAACGGCGCCCGGCTCCCCGCCGGCATCACCCGCCACATCATCCCCTACCGGGCGCTGCGGATCGACATCCCCCTGGACCTCTTGGCGGCCCCCATTTCTCTGGAGGAGAAGAACGCCTGGCTGGCCGAATGGTTCCGCCGCAAGCTGGCCGCGCGCGAGGTCCGCGTCTATGAGGAGAGCGTGGTGATTTTCGATGAATAGCGGCGCGGACGCGCGCCCCTACGGCTGCCGCGCCCAGCGGGCGACCTGATCCATCGCCTCCTCCTGCGACGGCTGGGGCAGCACCTCGGCGGAGAGCCATCCCCGATAGCCGATCTCCCGGAGCGCCCCCAGGATCGGGCCGAAATCCAGATGCCCCCAGCCCGGCGCCCAGCGGTTGGAATCCGCGATGTGCACGTGGAACAGCCGCGGGCCAGCCCGCCGGATGGCCGCCTCGAAGGACACTTCCTCGATGTTGGCGTGGAAGGTGTCCAACAACACCCCCAGGCCGGGGTGCCCCACGCGCTCCACCACCTCGATGACTTCCTCCACTGTGTTCAGCAGATCGGTCTCGTAGCGGTTGAGCGGCTCCAGAACCAGCCGCACCCCCCACGCGGCCGCCTGGCTGGCCAGCGACTCCAGCGCTCCGACCAGCCAATCCAGCGCCTGCGCCCGGCTCACCCCTCCCATCCGGCAGCCGCGGATCAGCCCGATGATCACCATCGCCTCCCATTCGGCCGCCAGCCCCACATGGGCCTCCAGCCGGGCCCGGGCGGCCGCCCGGACCGCCGGATCGGGATGGGTGAGCGACAGCCCCTCCTCGACCCATGCCCGCCCGGTGCCAATGGCCGGAACCCGCAATCCGTAACGCTCCAGGAGCGCCCGCAGCCGCTGGGCAGGGACGGCCGCCGGATCCCGCACGGCCAGCTCCACGCCAGCGTAGCCCAGCGCCCGCAGCCGCTCCAACGTTCGCTCGAAATCCCCGATCGCCGCCGTGGCCTCGAAGCGCGTCGGCTCCCAGGAAAGCACGAAGGCCAGCGGCCATTCCATCCTCAAACCCCCGCATAGGCGTTGAACCCCCCATCCACCGGCACCACCACCCCGGTGACGAAGGCGCTGGCGGGCGAAGCCAGCCAGATCACCGTGCCGATCAGATCCTCGGGGTCCCCAAACCGGCCCATCGGCGTGTGGGCGAGGATCGCCTGGCCGCGCGGCGTCAGGTTCCCCGCCTCATCCAGCAGGAGATATCGGTTCTGCTGGGTGAGAAAGAACCCCGGGGCGATGGCGTTGACGCGGATCTTGGGGGAATATTCCTGGGCCAGATGCACGGCCAGCCACTGGGTGAAGTTGCTGACCGCCGCCTTCGCCGCCGCATAGCCCACCACCCGGGTCAGGGGGCGGAAGGCGGCCATCGAGGAGATGTTGAGGATCACCCCCTCCCCAACCTCCACCATCTGGCGGGCGAAGACCTGGCTGGGGAGGATCGCGCCGCCGAAGAGGTTGAGGGCGACGACCTTCTCCAGCGCCTCCAAGGGCAGATCGAAGAAGGAGCGCTCCGGCCCGACGGTGGCCTCGGGCACATTCCCCCCGGCCAGGTTGATCAGGATGCTCACCGGGCCCACCTCCCGCCGGACCTGCTCCGCCACCGCCTCGATCTCTGCCCGGTCGAGCACGTTCATGCGGTAGCCGCAGGCCTCCAAGCCCTCCGCCTGCAGCTCGGCGAGGCGGCCCTCCAAGGGCCCGATGTCGGTGATCACCAGGCGGGCTCCGGCCCAGCCCAACCCCTTCGCGATGGCCCCGGCCAGCACCCCCGCCCCGCCGGTTAGCAACGCCACTTTCCCCTTCAACGAGAACAACCGCTCCAGATGGTTCATCGCCCTGCACCCCCGACGAGGATCAGCGGGCGTTGACGTCTCACTTCGGCGCTTCCTCCCACTCCGTGTGGAACACGCCGGGCCGGTCCACCCGTTGATACGTATGGGCCCCGAAGGCGTCCCGCTGGGCCTGGATCAGGTTGGCGGGCAGGCGGGAGCGCCGCATGGAGAGCACGTAATCCACGGCCGTGCTCAGCGCCGGCATCGGAACCCCGCCCTCGAACGCCTGGCCCAGGATCCGCCCCGCCGCCGGCAGCCGACCCTGGAGCTCGGCGCGGAAGCGCGGGTGGAACAGAAGATGGGGATCCTCCGGATCCTCCCGGACGATCTCCCGCAGGAACCCCAGCCAGCGGGCGCGGATGATGCACCCCGCCCGCCAGACCCGCAGGACCTCCGCCCGATCGGTCCCGTAAGCATAAACGCGCGAGGCCTCATGGAGCAACCACAGCCCTTGGGAGAACGAGGCCAGAACGACCAGGTTCAGCGCGGCCTCCAGATCGGAAAGGAGGGCCTCCGGGGAAGACCGCCGGCGGCGATCGGGCCATGGGAACTCCGCCCCGATCCGCTCCCGATCCGCCTTGAAGTGGGAGAGGGTCCGCGCGATGACCGCCGCGGTGAGCGTCGGGGTCGGGACGCCCAGCGCCAGCGCGCTCTGAGCCGCCCACCGCCCCGTCCCCTTCTGCTCCGCCTGATCGAGGATCCGCTCCACCAGCGGATCCCCCGTCTCCGGGTCCCGGTAGCGCAGCACCCGGACGGCCAGCTCCGTCAGAAAGGCGTTCAACGTCCCCTCGTTCCAGCGCTCGAAGACCTCCGCGATGGCCTCCGGGGGCATCCCCAGGACGGTCTTCATGAAGTCATAGGCCTCGGCAATCCCCTGCATGAAGGCGTATTCGATGGCGTTATGCACCATCTTCACGTAATGGCCCGCCCCGCCCCGGCCCATATACGCGCAGCACGGGCCCTCCTCGCTCTGGGCCGCGATGCGGGTGAGCATCCCCTCGACCATCGCGTAAGCCTCCGGCGTCCCCCCGGGCATGATCGAGGGGCCGAGCAGCGCCCCCTTCTCCCCTCCGCTGATCCCCACCCCCAGGAACCGGATCCCGTGGGCGGCCAGCGCCTGCATCCGCCGCTCGGTGTCGGTGTAATGGGAATTGCCTCCGTCCATCACCAGATCCCCCGGCTCCAGGAGGGGGAGTAGCCCCTCGATCACCTGATCCACCGCCGGCCCGGCCTGGACCATCAACAGGATCCGACGGGGGCGCTCCAGGCCGCGCACGAATTCCTCCAGGGTGTAGGCGGGGAGGATCGGCTCGCCCCGCACGCGCTCCCGCAGGAACGCCTCCGTCCGCTCCGGGGTCCGGTTGTAGACGCCCACACGGAACCCCTTGCGCGCGAAATTCAGCGCCAGGTTCTGGCCCATGACGGCCAGGCCGATGATCCCGATCTCGCCTCCGTCGCCCATGGCCTCCACTCCGCAACGAGAAGTTGAACGACACCCTGCGCCGTGGTCCCCTTCCGGGGGCCTCGGTTTCGCCCTTCGTGACGAACCGCCCCGAAACCCAGGCCGCCGCTCCCCGGCGGACGACGCGTCATTCCCCCCCGAAGTCCTCTTCGTGGCGCCGGAACGCGGCCGCCAGATCCGTTAGCAGGGCTTGGAAGCCCTCGAACTGCCGCGCATAGACCGGAACCCAATCCGCCACCGGCTCGTAGACCCGCGCGGGCGCTTCCCCGATCGCCGCCGACAGATCCGGGGCGGCGCCGATGGCGACCCGGGCCAGCGCCGCGCTCCCCGCCAGGGCCGGCTCCGGGCACTCCGGGACCTCCACCGGCGTCTGGAGCACGGAGGCCAGGATCTGCATCCAGAGGGCCGAGCGCGCGCCCCCGCCCCCCACCCGAAGGCGCCGGGGAGACAAACCGTTCTCCCGCATCGCCTCCAGGATCAACCGCAGGGCGAAGGCCACCCCCTCCATCGCGGCCCGGATCAGATGCCCGCGCCCGTGATGGGCCCGCAAGCCGAAGACCACCCCCGACGCCAGGTGGCTGATCCCCGGATAGCGCTCCCCGGTGAGGAAGGGGAGGAAGAGCAACCCCGTGGGGCGCCCCACGGCCTCGGCTAAGGCATCCTGCTCCGCATACCCCATCCCCAACAGCGCGTCCCGCAGCCAGCGCAGGACGCCTCCGGCGTTGTTGATCGCCCCACCGGGGAACCAGCGCCCTCCCGCCAGATAATACGTCTGCAGGCGCATCCGCGGAGAGGCGTCCAGCAACGGGCGGTCGGCGATCAGGCGGATCATCGCCGTGGTCCCCAGGTTCACCGCCCCCACGCCCGGGGCCGCCGCCCCCAGCCCGATGCCCACCGCCCCCCCATCATACACCCCCGCGATCGCCTCCACCCCCGGTCGGAGGCCCAGGGCTGCCGCCGCCTCGGGGCGGAGCGGGCCCAGGCGGGCCTCCGGGGGAACCACCTCCGGCAGGCGATCCTCCGTCAGCCCCACCAGCGCCAGGAGCTCCGGATCCCAGCGGAGCGCGCGCACGTCCATCATCTGGGTGGCGGTGGCCAGCGAAGGCTCCGTCAGGGGCTTCCCCACCAGCCGGAGGAGGAGGTAATCCTTCGCCCCCAGAAACCAGCGGGCCCGCCGGAAGATCTCTGGCCGGCGGACCCGGAGCCACTCCAGCTTGGCCAGCGGATACTGGAACAGCGGCGGGCACCCGGTGCGCTGGTAGATCGCCTCCGCATCCATCCGGGCGAGCAACCCGGGGAACGTCTCCCGCGGCCGCGTATCGAGGAGCGTCATCAGCCCCATCAGCGGCCGCCCTGCCCCGTCCGCCGGCATCAGGCTAAGCTGATAGGCCGAGAGGACGAGCCAGCAGACCGCGCCGGCCTCCTCCTGGGTCGCCTCCCGCGCCGCTTCCACCAGGCGATCCCACAGGGCCTCCGGATCGTGCTCCGCCCGGCCGGACGCATCCTGGATCACGGGAAGCTCTCGGGCCGCCACCCGGCGCAGCCGCCCCTCCAGATCCAGAAGCCCGGCTTTCAGGTGAGTGGTGCCGATGTCCACCGCCAGGATGCGCACGGACCCCTTCCCTCAACCGCCCCGCCTCCACGCGCGGGCGTGCGGCAGGACCTCGGGGTTGACCACCTCCTCGGGGACCTCCCTGCGCAGCACCCGCTCCACATCGGCGATCACCTTCTCGCCCATCCGGCGGAGCGTCTCGTGGGTATACGCCGCGATGTGGGGCACGATCAGCACGTTGGGGAAGCGTAGGAGCGGGTGATCGGGGCCGATGGGCTCCCCCTCCACCACGTCCAGGGCGGCCCCGCCCACGCGGCCGGACGCGAGGGCAGCGAGGAGCGCCGCCCCGTCGATCAGCTCCCCCCGGGCGGTGTTCACCAGGATCACCCCGGGCTTCATCTTCGCGAACGCCTCGTGGGAGAGCATGTGGAAATTCTCCTCGGTGAGGGCGGCGTGCAGGGAGAGGATGTCGGACTCGCGGAGCAGCGTCTCCAGATCCGCCGGCTCCGCCCCCGCCTCCCGAATGGCCTCAGGGGGCACGCCCGGGTCGAAGGCCAGGACGCGAGCGCGGAAGCCGCGGGAGAGGATCTCCCCCACCCGGCTTCCGATGCTGCCGAACCCGATCAGCCCCACCGTCTTGCCCCGCAGTTCCCCCCCGACGAAGGCCGCCCGCTCCGCCCAGCGCCCCTCCCGCACCGCCGCCGCCGCCTCCGGGACGCGCCGGAGGAGGGCGAGCAGCAACGCCACGGTCATCTCCGCCACCGCGTCCCGTTCCATCCATGGGGCCACCCGCGTGACCAGCGCCCCATGGGCGGTCGCCGAGGGCAGATGGATGTTATCCACCCCGATGCCGTGGCGGGCGATCAGCCAGGTCTCGTCCTTGGCGGCGAAGAACTCGGGGCCGAAACGCGGGCTCACGCTAACGATGAGGATGGGGAAGCCCCGCAGCGCCTCCGCCAGGGCGCGGCCCTCGATATCCGGGGGAAACATCAACCGCTGCACCTCCCCCAACGCGGCCAGCCGCTCCATGTGCTCTGGGAAATAGCGGCCGAAGCTGCTGGAGTTCACGATCGCAATGCGCGGGCGCATCCGCGCGGCCTCCCCCGAGGGTGTGTCGGCGTCATCCGAACAGGGCCTCCAGGTGACGCTCCAGGTTTGCCGCGACGGCCGCCCAGTGCTCCGCCTCGTATTGGGCCAGGGCGTCCCGGATCTCCGACCCGTAGCGCTCTAGGAGGGCCCCGTAGGAGATGTGGAACAGCTGGCGGACGGCCCGGTGCGTCAGGGCCGCCTCCGGATCCGTCGGGGGCTCCGGGGGCAGGTCCTCAGGCCGCAGGGCGATCGCATAGTCGCGGCGGCTGTCCTCCAGGGCATCGCGGGCGAGGCGGTAGAGGGCCGCGAAGAGCGCCGGGCGGCAACGGGCGACCACCCGAACCGCCTGCAGCCAGGTGGTCCCCGAGGTTTTGATGTGGAAGGAGCCGCCGGTGAGCTCCCGGAACACGCGGAAGACGCGGAACTTCTCGCTCCCCGAATGCAGGCTCAGGCGATGCCCATCCAGGGAGCGGGCCAGCGCGTGGTGGATCGCGACGGCCCGGGCGAAACGCTCCACATCCCCTTCGTAATCCACCGCCTTCTCGAAGGTCCCCGGAAACCGAGGGGCCAGGCTCCAGAGGGCGATCCCACGGCGCTGCAGGTAGCGGACCACAAAGGCGTGGGCCTCGGGCGGGGTTTCCGCCTCCGTCTCGTCCACCGAGATCTCCACATCGGCGTCCACCCCCATCGCCTGCAGGATCTCGACGCCGCGGATCACCACCTCCTCCAGCGCCCCTTCGTAGAGGCAGGCGGCCGCGGTCAAGCGGCCTTCCTCCAGTTCGTATGCACCGGCGGGGGAAGGGATGCGGTGGCCCGCGAGCTCCGTGATCACCGCCCGGGCGAGGGGGGAGAGGGCTTCCGGCGGCCGAGGGCCCCGCGCCAGGGCCCGGCGCAGATCGAAGGTGTAGAGGGAATATCCGGCCTCGGCCGCGGCGCGCAGCGGCCCTTCCTCCTGGAGGTGATCGGCGTCGGCCCCGAACGCGCCTACATAGCCGGCCTCCAGGACCCCCAGGGCGGCCGTGAGCAACACATCCTGAAAGTCCCGCCCGGTGCGGGCCAGCTCCCGAGGGGACTGCTGGGCCAGGACCGGAAAAACCGGGTAACGCCGCAGGACGGCGATCTGAGCCGCCGTCGCCACCCCCAGGCGGTCCCCCGCCCCGAAGGAAGCCGGCCGGTCGCAGCGGCGGGGGGCCAGGGGGAGGAGCCCCTGAAGGGCCCGATAATTTGACCAGGTCCAGGCGTAGAGGCGCACCGGATGCCCGTCGAGGGCCCCGGGTTCCATAAGCGGGGGGTCCGGAAACGGGGGGCGTTCCCCGATCCATCCCACCCTTCGCGCGCCGCCTCCCCGGGCGACGAAGACCGCCCCATGGGCGGGGATCTCCCGCAGGGATCCCGGGATGGGCTCGAAGCCGTGCGGAAGGAGCAGCGCGCGGACCCGCTCCTCATCCAGCGCCATCGACGGCCGCCTCCCGCTCACGTCCGAAGGGACCCGAACCTGGAGCGGGACCTCCTACATGGGATAATGCAGCTCATAGAGGCTCCGCCAGCCGGGCTCGAAGGGCATCTTGAGGTAGGGCGCCAGCATCTCCCGCTCCCGCTCGGTCACCCCCTCCAGCGGCGGCAGCTGGCCCGGCGGGAAGGCCTCCAGGATGTCCCGCACCAGCTTCTCCAGGTAGTCCAGCAGCTGCTCCACCCCGGGCTTCGCCTTCTCCGCGCTGGCCAGGGTCGCCTTCCCCACCACCCCGGGCCGATACGCCTTCACCTCGATGGGCCGCAGGCCCACCTGGGCATACCAGGCGATGGGCTTGCGCAACAGGTTCCCCGCCTTATCGATGTGTTCGCTGTCCGTGGGCAGGAAGCTATACGGCTCCGTGTCGACCGCATCCTCCATCCGGATGAACTCGGGGAACAGGGCCAGGCTCCAGCTGGTCTCCACCTCGTCCGCGTGGACGAAGTGGGTCTCATACGGCCCGCCCTCGGACTTGAGCCTGAAGTGGTCCGGGATGGCGTGATACCAGTTGACGTTGACGATGACCGCCGGCACCTTGTAGGTCTTGGCGAAGCGGTGGATGGCGATGGGGATGACGTATTCCTGCCCGTGGCCGTTGAGGATGATCTGCTTGCGGAAGCCGGCGTTCCAGAACCCGGCGATGATGGCCGTGAGCATCCCGACGAAGACGTCCTCAGGCACCACGATGGTGCCCGGCATCCCCATATGGTGGTAGGGGTGGGAGCCGAACCAGAGGGGCTGGCTCACCGTGCACCCGGTCCGCAGGGCCACCTGCTCGGCCATCCGGGTGACCAGGAAGACGTCCTCCCCGTAGGGCGCGTGGGGGCCGTGGGCCTCCGTGGCCCCCACCGGGATGATGATCAGGTCGTTCTGCTTGAGGCGCTCCATGACCTGCTTGCCCGTCATGTTCTGGAAGTAGATCCCCGTCGGCCGATCCATATGGCCCCCTTCCGGCGGGATCTGCCACTTGCCCATCGCAGGACCTCCGAATTGGGGATGTCGGGCGGAACCTCGGACGGACGAAGCCCTACGCCGGCACCATCATCACCTTCACCGCCTCTCCCCGGCGCAGATGTTCCAATCCCTCCCCGAACCGGGAGAGGGGCAGGCGGTGGGTGACCAGCTCCTCGGGCCGGATCACGCCGCGCTCCAGCAGCTGGATGGCAAGGGGGAACGTGTGGCGGCCCACGTAGCTGCCCACCACCCGGAGCTCCCGGCGGGTGATCTCATACTGGGCGATCTCCGCCCGGGCCTGGGCGTTCATGCCGAAAAGGACCACCGTCCCGCCCGGCCGGGCCAACCGCAACGCCGTCGCCATCAGCGACCCCACCGCGTCCACCACCACATCCGCCCCGATCCCGGTGGCCTCCCGCACCACGGCCTCCAGATCCTCCTCCCGCGGGTTCACCGCCCGGTCCGCCCCCACCCGCCGTGCGAACGCCAGGCGGAAGGGCGCCACATCGGCCGCGATCAAGATCCCCGCCCCGCTCGCCCGGAAGATCTGCAGGAAGAGCAACCCCACCGGCCCGCACCCCAGCACCACCGCATGCTCCCCGGGATGCAGCCGGGCCTGCAGCGTTCCCCCCACCACCGTGGAAAGCACCTCCGCGAAAACCGCCCGCTCCAGGGGGACCTGAGGGGAGACTGGGAACAGGGCGCGGGCTGGGGCCACCTCGTAGGCCGCCAGGCCCCCGTCGAGGAAGATCCCCAGCGTGGTGAACCGCTCGCAGTGGTTGAAAAGGCCGCGCTGGCAGAAGGGGCAAACGCCGCAGGAGAGATTGGGGGCCACCGCCACCCGGTCGCCGGGGCGCAGATGGGCCACCGCCGGCCCGACCTCCACCACGCGGCCGATCACCTCGTGCCCCAGGATGACGCCGGGGGTGGCCGGATGGCCCGGGGGGACCTCCAGGATGTGCAGGTCGGTGCCGCAGATCCCGCACGCCTCCACCTGCAGGAGCACCTCGTCCGGGTTCCGAACGCGCGGCACCGGCCGCTCCTCCAGCGCCCAGCGCCCTTCCCCCCGGAACACCACTGCCGGCATCCGTTCCGCCATCGCCCCGCCTCCGGTCGAACGTCTGGGGTCCGCCTTATGCCGTCGCGGCGAGGGCCGGCGCCGCCTCGGGCGCCTCCCGCAGGTCCGGCTTGATGGTGATCTTGGCGTCCACCCGCCGGCTCAGCCGCTCCACGGCCTCCACCGCCCGGCCCAGCGGATAGCGGGCGGTGATGATGCGGGTCATGTCGATCAAGCCGGCGGCCATCATCCGGATCACGCTGGGGAAGATGGCGTCCCCTGAATGACCCTGGGAGCCGAAGATCTGCCCCCGGCGCACCTGCAGGGTCTCCAGGTAGAGGGGCACCCGCTCCGCCGCCCGGCCGATCACCACGATCCGCCCGTTGATGGCAAGGGCCCGCTCCATCTCCGGCAGCGTCCGCGTGGGGGCCCCCGCCGCCTCCACCAGCACATCCGCCCCCTCCCCGCGGGTGGCCTCCCGGATAGCCTCGCTGGGGGCGACCTCCCGCGGGTCGAAGGCCGCATCCGCGCCCATCCGCCGGGCCATCTCGCGCCGCGGCTCGCTCACATCGAAGGCGATGACCTTCCCCGCGCCGGCCGCGCGGGAAAGGGCGATGGCCGCCAGCCCGATGGGCCCGGCGCCGAAGACCGCCACGTAAGCCCCCGGGCGGAACCCCCCGGCGCGGACGAAGAGCCCGTTGTAGGCCACGCTGGTCGGCTCCACCAGGGAACCCGCCTCATATGCCTTGTCCACGTCCCCGTAGCGCTCCGCGATGGCGTCGATCTTCCAGCAGTATTTGGCCTTGACGGCCACGTATTCGGCCATGGCCCCGGCCACCGTGAAGCCCAGCTCCTCCAGGCGGGTGCAGTGATTGAAGAATCCGCTGCGGCACGGCGTGCAGGCCCCGCACCACAGCATCTCCTCCGAGGTCACCATGTCCCCGGGCCGCAGATCCTGCACCTCCCTCCCGACGGCGACCACCTCCCCCGAGAACTCGTGGCCAGGGATCACCGGGAACTGCACCAGCCCCGGATACAGGATGTATCCCTCCCCATCGGTCTCGTAGAAATGCAGGTCCGAGCCGCAGACCCCGCACGCCTTCACCCGGATCACCACCTCGTCCGGGCCGGGGGTCGGATCGGGGACCTCCTGGATCGAGAACCGGGGATGCCGCCAGACGCTGGAGCCAGTGATCGCCTTGCCGGTCCGCCGCTCCCAATCCGAGAGCGGGTAGTCCGGACGCGGGTCCCACATCGCCTCCACCACCACCGCTTTCATGGCTTCTCCTCCTCAGGACGGACGATCCCGCCGGCGATGAGCTCGGCGACCGCCTCGGGGGATACCTCGGCCTTGCGGAAATCCCCGATCTTGCGCCCGTGGCTCAGGACGACGAGGCGGTCGGCGATGGGGTAGACGTGGTAGATGTTATGGGTGATGAAGATCACCGAGAGGCCCCGCCGGCGGGCTTCCTCGACATACCCCAGCACCTTGCGGGTCTCCCGGATGGAGAGCGCGGAGGTGGGCTCGTCGAGGATCAGGAGGCGGACGCCGAAATGCATGGCGCGGCCGATGGCGATGGACTGGCGCTCGCCCCCCGAGAGGATGGACACCGGCTCCCACACCGAGCGGACCCGGATGCCGATCCCCTCCAGCACCTGGCGGGTGATCTGCTCCATGGTTTTCATGTCCAGGAGGGGGAAGGGCCCGAAGCGCCGCACCGGCTCGCGCCCCAGGAAGAAGTTCCGGGCGATGCTCATCATCTCCACCAGCGCCAGGTCCTGGTAGACCGTCTCGATCCCCAGGGCCCGGGCCTCCCGGGGCGAGCGGAAGCGGACCGGCCGCCCCTCGAAGCGGATCTCCCCAGCGTCCGGCGGGTAGACCCCCGTGAGGATCTTGATGAGCGTGGACTTGCCGGCCCCGTTGTCCCCCAGGAGGCCCACCACCTCCTGATAGCCCACGGCGAAATCGACCCCGGCTAAGGCCTCCACGCCGTCGAACCGCTTGACGATCCCCCGCATCTCCACCAGCCAGCGCCCCTCGCTCATCGCCGCTCTCCCCATCCCGCATGCTCAGGGGGCCGAATCCTCCGCTCAGCCCGACCGACGGATCCGCAGGTTGATGATCACCGCCCCGACCAGCACCAGCCCGATGAAGGCTCGATACCAGTAGGCAGGCGCTCCGGCCAGCACCAAGCCGTTGCGGACCATCCCCACGATCAGGGCGCCGAGCACCGTGCCGATCACGCTGCCGTAGCCGCCCGTGAGCAGGGTCCCGCCCGTGACCGTCGCGGCGATGGCCTCCAGCTCCACCCCCTCCCCCCGCAGGGGGTCCACCGAGCCGAACCGGCTGAACTGGATGATGCCCGCCAGGGCGGCCAGCACGGCGGTGAGGACGAAGCCGATCTGCTTGACCCGGCCCACGTCCACCCCCAGGGCCCGGGCAGCCTGGGGGTTGCCCCCCGCGGCGAAGAGGGCGTTGCCGAAGGGCGTGCGGGTGAGGACGAAGGCGGCGATCAGCGCGACGGCCAGGAACCAGAGGGCGGAGGCGTGGAAGCGGCCGGGCAGCCGGCCGGAGAGGGCGAACATCAAGAGGGATTCCTCTTCATAGGCGATGGGGAACCCTCCCGTCACCGCCAGGAGCACCCCCCGCCAGAACATCATGGACCCCAGGGTGACGATGAACGACGGCAGGCGGCCGCGGGTCACCACCCAGCCGTTCAGCGCCCCGATCGCCCCCGCCAGCCCCAGCGCGGCCAGGAAGGCGACCAGGTGGGGGACCCCCGCCCGGGCCATCAAGGCGAAGGCCATCGCCGAGACCCCCAGGACCGACCCCACCGAGAGGTCGAACTCCCCCGCGATCATCAGCAGCGTGACACCGATCGCCACCAGCCCCAGCTCAGCCGCGATGGTCATGATCCCGGCCAGGGAGTCCAGCGTGAGGAAGTAGGGGGCGACCAGCGAGAAGCC
>FWWM01002075.1_pt1 | contig 56309 bp, 53 predicted proteins | sample 2228351 | NCBI WGS metagenome assembly FWWM01 (sample SAMEA103939774, study PRJEB20133) | metagenome | reverse complement strand
GGGCGGCGGCCGTTCGGCCGCCGCCCCCCTGATGAAGGGGCACCGAGGAGGAGCGATGCAGCAGGGAACGCTGGACGTGAAGCAGCTCGAGGAGCTGGCGAAGGAGGGGGAGATCGACACGGTCCTGTGCATGTTCACGGACCTGCAGGGCCGCTTCATGGGCAAACGAGTGGTCCCCCACTTCTTCCTCGAGGAGATCCTGGGGGACGAGGGGCTCCACGCCTGCCTGTACCTCCTCGCGATCGACATGGAGATGGAGCCGCTCCCCGGGTACGCCTACGCGAGCTGGGAGACGGGCTACGGCGACTTCCGGATGATCCCGGACCTCTCGACGCTCCGCTGGTGCCCGTGGCTCGAGAAGACGGCGATGGTGATCTGCGACGTCGCCGACGAGGAGACCCGGGAGCCGGTCGAGGTAGCCCCCCGCCAGATCCTCAAGCGGCAGATCGAGCGGGCCGCGCAGCGGGGATACGTGTTCAAGACCGGCTCGGAGCTGGAGTTCTACCTGTTCAAGGACTCCTACGACGAGCTCGCCGAGCGCGGGTACCGGGACCCGCGGCCCTCGTCCCCGTACATCATGGACTACCACATGCTCCAGACGACGAAGGACGAGTGGATCATCCGTCAGATCCGCAACTCGATGCTCGCGGCCGGGATCCCCGTGGAGTTCAGCAAGGGTGAGTTCGGCAAGGGCCAGCACGAGATCAACATCACCTACGCGGACGCCCTGACCACCGCGGACTACCACGCCTTCTACAAGAACGGCGTGAAGGAGATCTGCGCGGCGAACGGGGTCGCCGCCACGTTCATGGCGAAGTGGTCCATGCAGGAGGCGGGCTCCTCGTGCCACATGCACTCGAGCGTCTGGAACGCCGACGGCACCGAGTCGCTCATGTGGGACGAGGCGGCGCCCCACCACCTCTCGGAGACCGCCCGCTACTTCCTCGGCGGGCTCCTCGCCACGGCGCGCGAGATGGCGTGGATGTACGCGCCCTTCGTCAACTCCTACAAGCGGTACCAGCTCGGCTCGTGGGCCCCCACGGCCATCGTGTGGAGCCGCGACAACCGCACCTGCGGGTTCCGGGTGGTCGGCGAGCACCGGGGCCTGCGCGTGGAGAACCGGATCCCCGGGGCCGACGTGAACCCGTACCTCGGGTACGCGGCGACGATCGCGAGCGGCCTGTGGGGCATCGAGAACCAGGTGGAGCCCCCGGAGATGTTCGTCGGCAACGCCTACGAGGCCGAGGACATCCCCCGGGTGCCCTCCTCGCTGCACGAGGCGATCGACGTGTTCGAGAAGAGCGAGGTGGCGCGGGAGGCCTTCGGGGACTTCGTGTTCGAGCACCTGCTGAACACGGCGAGGCAGGAGCAGATCATCTTCGACAACAACGTCGTGACGGACTGGGAGCTCGTCCGCTACTTCGAGCGGGGGTGAGTCGAGGAGCCGTCGCGAGCACGAGCCACGGAGGAGGTCGAGCCCGAGGAGGTCCGATGTCCGATCTGCACGTGGTCACCTACCGCCCCGAGCGGAGCGAGTACGCGTGGACCTTCGGCGGCGTGGCGCCCGTCATGAAGGTCCGCCCAGGCGACGTGCTCGAGCTGTGGACCGACGACTGCTTCACGAGCCTCGTCCGAAGCGTGGACGACCTGGCGTCCCGGAAGATCGTCTTCCCCTTCCTGAACCCACAGACGGGGCCCTTCTACGTGGAGGGGGCCGAGCCGGGCGACACCCTGGCGATCCACTTCATCTCCATCGAGCCCTCGCGGGACTGGGGCGTCTCGACGACCTTTCCCCTGTTCGGCGCGCTCACCTCCACGACGCGCACGGTGACGCTGCAGGATCCCCTGCCCGAGATCGTCTGGATCTACGAGGTGGACCGCGAGCGTCGGACGGTCCGGTACGAGGCCAGGAACGGCGGCCACGCCGTGGAGCTTCCGCTCGAGCCGATGCACGGGACGGTGGGGGTGGCGCCGCCGAACCTCGAGGTCCGCTCCCCCCTCGTGCCGGACTCCCACGGCGGGAACCTGGACACGCCGGAGATGCGGGCCGGCACGACCTGCTACCTCGGAGTGAACGTCGAGGGGGCGCTCTTCTCCATCGGCGACGGCCACTACCGCCAGGGCGAGGGCGAGACCTGCGGCGTCGCGGTCGAGGGAGCCATGGACACGGTCCTCGCGATCGACCTCATCAAGGGCCGCGCGACCCCCTGGCCCCGCCTGGAGGACGACCGCTGCATCATGTCGGCCGGGTCCGCCCGGCCCCTGGAGGACGCGTTCCGCATCGCCCATGGTGATCTCGTCGCCTGGCTCGTCGAGGAGTTCGCCATGCACAAGCTCGACGCCTACCAGCTCATCACGCAGATCTCTGAGACGCCGATCGCGAACGTCTGCGACCCCAACTACACGGTGGTGGCGAAGGCGCCGAAGCGGTACCTGCCCGCGGAGCGCGTGTACGGAGACGCCCGAGCTCGACTGAAGGAGATCGCGTCCGCGTACCGGCGCGAGCGTGGCCTCGCGTAGGCGCGCCGGGATGCGGAGCCGACCCGCTCAGCCCTCCCAGGCGGTCGGCTCGCGGCCCAGCTCCCGGTAGCCCTCGCCGACCTCCTGGTACCACTTGCGCGCCGGGCCCACCCTCGCCCGGATCTTCCAGCGCAGACTCTTCGGCTTCGCCTCCACGAGGCGCCACAGGTGATCCATGCGCTCCTCGACGAGCGCCCGCTGCCCGTCCGAGAGGTCCGGGATCGTCTGCATGTACCGGCGGATGCGGTCGAGGTTCAGCGAGACCGTGTAGTAGAAGCCCCACTCCGCGGAGAGCAGCTCAACCACCCGGGAGGCGTCGAACGCGCCGGGGCTCTCGCGATCGGCGACGGGATGCTCGAGGAACAGCACGACGAGGTCCTTCAGGTCCTTCTCGTTGATCTCCACGATCTGGAGCTTCTCGAGGAGCAGGTCGGTGAGGGGGATCGTGACCGGGTCGAGGTCGAGCCTGCCTCGCAGGTCGATCGTGTGGCAGAAGTCGAGCTCGTCGAGGAAGACGTCCACGCGGCGCCGCCTCCCCGCCGGGTCGTGGAAGATCCGCCTGCCCACCCACACGTCCATCGTCACGCCCCGGCCCCCGAGGACCTCGTAGTCGAGATCCGCGAACATCCGCTCGACCTCGCCGATCTCCCGGTCGTAGCCCATGAAGTCGAGGTCCGTGAGGATGCGGTTCGTCTTCTCCAAGAGCCACACGTGCTGGGGGCACTGCTTGATCACGGCGAGCGCGCCGAGCAGCCGCAGGTGCAGCCCGCGCTCGCGGGCGGCCTCGATGATCGCCTCCGCCTCGGCCATGAACTCCGGCCACGCGGAGAAGGGCTCGCCGAGGGGTCCGGTCTCGGTGCTCATCCCACCGTGAGGGCGTAGTTCTTCACGCCCTTCTTCGGATCGAGGATCACGAGCGTACCCCGCAGGACGCCCTCGTGGTACTCGGACCCCGTGTTGATACAGAGCGTCCGGCCGATCTTGACGCCCGCCGAGCACTCGTGGATGTGCCCGTGGAGGGAGAGCAGCGGTTGCCACCTCCGGATCGCCTCGAGCACGGCCGTGCTCCCCACCGGCACCATCTTCAGCCCGCCCGCCTCCATCGTCGGCTTGAAGTCCTCGTCGAGCTCGGGCGCGAGGTCGAGGTTCGAGCCCCAGGGCGGAGCGTGGACGTTGAAGATGCACCGGCTCATGTCGGGCACCTGGGCCGCGAGCTCGTCGATCTTCTGCGCGAGGACGTCCTCGGTCACGTCGCGGGGACAGTTCCACGGCGTGATGTTCGCGTTCCCGATCGAGAGGATGTAGTAGCCGTCGATCTCGATCACGCGGCCATCGCCGTTCTGGATGGCCTTGCTCTTGTTCACGTACTCGTCGATGAAGTCGAGGTCGTCGTTGCCGGGCATCCAGATCGCGGGGGTCTTGCCGGGATCGAGCCGTTCATCGGCGAGCCCCACCCAACCCTCGAGGACCCGGGCCATGTGCTCCTTGAACAGCTCCTCGACCTGCTCGGGCGTCTGGTAGCGGGCCTTCTCCTCGGGGGTCATCCGCTGGGTGTAGTAGCCGCGCTGGCGGAGAGCCTTCTCGAGATCCGCCAGCCCCCGCTCGTCGTCCACACGGACCGTGCTCCCCTCGAACCGGGCGGTGAAGGTACCGTCCCGCTCCTCGACGATGGGGACCAGCATCTTCCCGGTGAGGTCCCCGCCCATGAGCAGCACGTCGGCGCCGTAGTGCTGGGCGGCGTTCAGCCACTTCCGGAAGGTCGTCTCCGACCCGTGGACGTCGGTCGCGAAGAACAGCTTCAGCACGTCGATCCCTCCAACCCACGGAGGAGGGGGCTACGCCGCCCGTACGGAGCCCCCTCCACCCGTGCCACCACCCCCGCTTACTCGGGGGGGACCTGCGAGAACTGCACCTTCAGCGGGATCCCCTGCCGCGTGTGGTACACGTGGGCGATCGCGTAGATCACGATGGGGATCACCAGCATCCCCAGCACCGTGATGTACTGGCTCGGGTCCGCGGCCCCCGTGAAGAACGGCTGGGCCACCGCCCACTCGGTGAAGACCGAGACCGCGAGCGTGAGGAACCCGAGGATCGAGATCACCGGGATCCCCGCGATGCGCCGCTGGGTCGAGGGCGGCCCGGCCTCGAAGAGCTCACGGCGACGGAACGGGTACACGATCCCCGCGATGCCCAGCACGATCCAGGCCACGAACCACGCGACGATCGTGTAGAGGATCGCGTTGGAGTAGGCGGGGCTGTAGATCCCGAGCCACAGGAAGACCTCGGCCGCGACGATCACCGCCACGATCGCCCACAGCGGCGCCCGGTACCGGGTGGTGATCTCCGAGAACTTCGTCGGGATCAACCGGTCGAAGGACCAGGCGAACACGTTGCGGATGGGCGCGAACCCCAGACCCGCCAAGGACACCCACGTCGCGACGATGAAGCAGAGACCGAAGAGCAGCTGCAGGATCGGGTTCCCCGTCATGAACGCGACGAGGAGCATCGGCACCGGCTCGCTCGAGGTGTGCTCGTGGACGAGGGCCGGCGGGAGCTTCGAGGCGTCGCTCGCCCAGATGGCGTCGAGGGAGTGCATGAAGTTCGTCCCGACGATCCCGTACACGAGCATGTAGAGGCAGAACCAGATCGCCATCTGCATCACGAGCGAGCCGAAGAGCGCGAGGGCCTGGGACTTGCCCACGCCGCGGATCTCGCCCGCGAGGTTGGCGGAGAAAGTCTGGCCGAGCGTGTTCAGGTTGATGTACGTGACCGCGGCGTACATGAGCGGCACGAAGGAGATCCCGAAGATCGCCCCGGCCTCCTTCCCGGCCTGGAGGATCGCGTCGTACTCGGCCCCCGAGAGGCGGTTGAAGTTCTCGCGGAACCCGTCCTGCCCGGTCACGACCAGGAGGAGACCGAGGATCGCGACCGCGAGCCACGCGAAGGCCACCGCCCAGTAGGAGACCCGCATCATCGCCTTCGCGCCCTTCAGGAACAGCCAGCCCGTCAGCACGAGCGCCGCGGTCCCGAGCAGGAACCGCACGATGGGCAGGTCGATGAAGTTGGCGAGATCGATCCAGCCCTGGTTCCCGCTGGAGATCCCGACCGCCCGGATCGCGTCGGCCAGCCCCCACCGGATCCACCAGTCCTGGATCTGCCCCGTCCACGACAGCGCCGTGATGCTGATCGCGAAGGACGCGAACAGCCCGAGGCTCGGGTGCAGCGTCCGGCTGATGTAGATGTACTCTCCGCCGGAGCGCGGCATGGAGACCGAGAAGTACCAGTACAAGCCGGCGATCGGGAAGATCAGCAGCACGAAGAGGACGCCGATCCCCATGTGCGCCCCGGGGAAGAAGGCGGGCGCCCACACGATGTACACGAGGGCGTACAGGAGCCCCGGGTTCATCGCGCAGTACATGAGGGCGTCACGCGCGCTGATCTGCCGCGTGAGGCCGGACGACTTGCGGATGAACACATCCTGCGTCGCCATCCATCCACCCCCTTCTCGCCCGGGCCCCCTCCCCGCGGGCGCGGCGTCCCGGGCGTCGTCGGACCGGGCTAAGGGTAGGGCGGTCCCCCTCGACGGGGCAAGACCGAGCCGCGCTCACGCTGCCCACATCCATGTTCCGGCCCTGTGCACGCTGAACAGCCCGCCCGCGAGCGGCGCCGGCGTCTCAGACGGCCCCCTCGATCGACAGGAGGAGCTGCACCGCGAGGACCGCGACGGCGTTCGCCACGATCACGAGGGCGAGGTCGGGGTGCACCATCACGGCCTCCCCCCGGGCCGCCTCGCGGAGCCGGCCGCCGACGTGGACCAGCGCCAGGAGCGCGATGGCCGGGACCGCGACCTCCGGCCCGGCGAGAACCACCCACGCCAGACCCACGAGCGCCGCCACCGCCGTCCGACGCAGACCCCGGCCCGCTCCACGCCCGACCATCCCCAGCCATGATGGACCCGGTCGGGCGATCGCGACCAGGGCCCGCGGCGGATGCCCGCCCGGTGCTGGGCTAGAAGAGCTCCAGGTACTCCTGGCGCTCCCAGTCGGTCACCCAGTCGTTGAACCGTGAGAGCTCGTACCGCCGCATCACGAGGTAGGCCGTGACGAACTCCTCCCCGAAGAACGAACGGGTGGCCGGCTCCGCCTCGAAGGCATCGAGGGCCTCGTGGATCGAGGTGGGGAGCTTCTCGAAGTCCTCGTCGTCCTCGGCGGGGATCCCGGGCTTCGACGTCGGCCCCGGGTCGATCCGGTCCTCGATCCCCTGCAACCCCGCCTGGAGGATCGCCGCCGAGATCAGGTACGGGTTGGCCAGGGCCGAGGGCGCCCGGAACTCCAGATGCCGCGACTGCAGCGACCCCCCCTTCACACGGACGAGGGCCGATCGGTCCTCGAGCCCCCACGAGACGTTGGTGGGGCTGAAGGTGTGACGCCTGCGTCGCCGATGGCAGTTGACCGTCGGAGCGATCAGGGCGTCGATCGCCCTCGCGTACCGCAGCAGCCCGCCCACGAAGTGGCGACACGTCTCGGAGATGCCCAGCTCGTCGCCATCGTCCCCGAAGGCGTTCGATCCGTCGTCGAGGCGGACGAGGGAGATGTGCGTGTGGTTCCCGCACCCGGCGGAGTTGGCGAAGGGCTTCGACATGAAGGTCGCGAGGAGGCCGTCCTGCCGCGCGATCTCCTTCACGCCGTTGCGGAACGTGAAGGCGTCGTCGGGTCCCTTCATGCCGCGACCGGCGGCGCAGGGGATCTCCCACTGGGAGCCCGCGTACTCGCAGTTCGCCGTGATCACGGAGACCCCGATCCGGGGCATCTCTTCCAGGATCCGACGGATCGTCGGCACGTAGTCGTTCCTCACCGTGTTGAAGATGTGGTACCCCTCGAAGAGCGGCTCGTGGGTCTCGCCGTCCAGCAGGTAGAACTCGTACTCGGTGCCGATCACCGGCTCGAAGCCCATCGAACGGCACCGCTCCAGGGCGCGGCGGTAGACGTGGCGCGGGGTCGCCGCGAGGGGCGTGCCGTCGTACCAGGTCGCGTCGCAGATGAAGCGCCCGGTCGCGTCCACCCACGGGACCACGGCGGCCGTTTCCGGGTCCGGGTGGAGCAACTGGTCCCCGTACATCCGCTCCTCGTTGTAGAGCGTGCCCGGCACCACGTCGGAACGCGTGTCGAGGACCGAGGTCCCCCCGTACATGTTGAGCCCCCGCTCCGCGAAGCCGTCCGCATGCTCGATCGGCACGGTCTTCGAGCGCGAGATGCCGTGCATGTCCGGCAGCTCGAACCGGACGAACCGGACCCCCTCCTTCCGCCAGCGCTCGAGGATGGCTCCAACCTCGCTCACGTCCCCTCCTCCTTGTCTCGGATCGTCGCCTACTCGGCGGCGACGGCGCTCACCCACCGAATCAGGTCACGCTCCGTCACGATCCCCACGAGGCGGGCACCGTCGACCACCGCGAGCCGCCGGACCCGCCGCTCGTTCATGAGATCGAAGGCCTGCTGGACGTCCGTGTCGGGCCGAACGGCGTGGACCGGTGCCGACATGACCTCCCGCAGGGGCCGGCTCAGGAGGTCGGGATCACCCAGGATCCGGCGCGTCAGGTCTCGCTCGGTGAAGATGCCGACCGCACGCTCCCCATCCACCACGAGCACGGATCCGATGTCGTGCTCGACCATCGCGCGGACGGCGCTCGCGACCGGCTCGTCGGGTCCGACGCCCACCACCGACACCGTCATGATCTCCCCCACCGTGTCCGGCGCCTTCGTCATGCCTCCTCCTCCCTGGACCCTCTCGCTCGCTCCGCGCGGCTCATCGTCGTCCCCCGGCCCGCGGCGCCCGGCGACCCTCCCGTCCCCGCTGCCCCGCCGGCGCGGTGAGCTCCCGGAGACGGATGATCCGCAGGGCCATCATGAGGTCGAACCAGCGGGCCGGGTCCGTCACGTCGAGGTCGGCGACCTGGCGGATCTTCTGGAACCGCAGCCGGAGGGTGTTCCGGTGCACGAACAGGCGCTCCGCCGCCAGCTTCGCGTTCCCCATGCACTCGAGGTACACCTCCACCGTGCGGAACAGGTGTGTGCCGCTTGCCCGGTCGTGCTCGATGAGCCGCTGGAGCCGCTCCTGGTACACGTCCCGGACCTGCTGCTGCGCCACGTGGAACAGGTGCCACTGCGCGCCGAGCTCGTCGAACGAGACCGCCGCCCCGGGGCCGCGCGTGGCCCGCCCGATGAGCAGCGCGTGGCGAGCCTGCTCGAAGGCGTCCGGGTAGTCCTCGACGGTCCGACAGGGCCGGGAGATACCGACGGACACGAGCGCCTCCTGGCGCCGCTCGTGGGGGCGCTTGAGTTCGCACAGCCGCTCCGCCAGGCGCTCCAGGCTCGTCGCCGGCGCGACACGCAGGAGCGCGGTGAGCGTGTGGTCGCGATGCGCGGCGAGGGAGCCGGGGAAGCCGCCCATGAGGTCCTGACGCAGGGCCGACCAGAGGCGATCCACGTCCACGCCGACCTCGGCCGCCTCCACCTCGAAGGCCACGACCACGTGGGGCTGTGCGAGATCCACCCCGAGCCGGAGCGCCCGGCCCTCGAGCAGTTGCGCCTCGTCCTCGCCGAGCGCGAGGGCCTCGAACAGGTCGCGCACGACGTTGCGCTCCGTGAGGGTCTCGATCAGGCGCGCGTTCTGGACGGCCAGGGCCGTCTGCGACGCCAGCGTCACGAGGAGGTCCCGGTCCTCCCGGCGCGGCGGCCCCGGCGCCCGGGAGAAGCAGGCGAGGAGGCCGATCACCCGCTCCGCGACCCGCATCGGCGAGACGAGGGCGCTCCGGGCCTGTGGGGCGAGCAGGTCGAACGCCTGGAAGGCCTCGGGGTCCTCGCGCCGCGTGAGGGCGAGGCCCGTCGTCGCACCGAGGAGCCGCGCCCACACCCCGTCGGTGGGCAGCGCGGGGGGCGCGGCGCCGACCGAGCCGGGGCTCGCCTCCCAGACCGCCTCCACCCCCAGGTGCGTGCCGGCGTCGTCGAGCGCGAGGATCGCGCATCGGTCCGCCCCCACGAGCATCGCCGCCGTTCCCGCGAGACGATGGAGCACGTGTCGCGGCGAGGCCGTCTGAACGACGGCCTGCCCCGCCTCCGCGAGCGTGTCGAGGACCCGGACCTGCCGGGCCTGCCGCTCGTACAGCTCCGCGTTCTCCACGGCGGTGCCGATGAGGATCGACAAGGTGTTCATGAGGATGAGGTCGTCGTCGTCGAAGCGGTGGGGCGCCTCCGTGTGCATGGTGATGACCCCGATGAGACGCCCGTTCGGCGAGGTGATGGGGATCGTGAGGTAGGACTGGTACCGATCGTCGTTGAGCTCGGGGAACCGCTTGAAGCGAGGATCCTGCGTGGGGTTCTCCGTGATCATGCCGGGTTGGCGCGTGAGCGCGGTCCAGCCCGTCAGCCCCTCGCCGAGGGCCAGCCCGAACCGACCGACCCACCGCTCGTAGCCCTCCACGCCGGCGCGCACCACGAGCCGCTCGCTCTCCTCGTCCCACAGGTAGACGAGGACCCCGTGGCACCCCGTGAGCTCCTTGCAAAGGTGCACGACGTAGTCGAGGAGCTTGGCGACGTCCAGGGTCGAGGCGAGGCTCGCGAGGATCCCGAAGAGCGCCTCGGTCCCCCGCCGCTCGTTCCGCAGCATCTCGCGAAGCACCCGAGCGGCCTCCGCGGGGGAGGTCGCGAGGCCCCCTCCGGCGCCGCGGCGCGTCCTCGATCGTGTCATCCCCGACCTCCGCGAGAGGCCGAACGCTAGCACCCGACGTCGCGCAGGGGAAGACACGGCGCCCAGTGCGTCCCGCACAGCGGGGGCAGGGATCGGCGCCACCGACGCTAGACCGCCCGGATGTAACGCTCGCGCTCCCAGTCGGTGACCGTCTCTTGCCACGCCTTCAGCTCCCACACGCGCGAGGTGACGAAGTACGAGGCGAACCCCTCCCCCAGGGCCGTCCGGAGCGCCGGATCCTCCCTGAACGCACCGATCGCCGCCTCGAGGGACCCCGGGAGGAGCGGCAGATCGGTCCTCGCGTACGCGTCGCCCGCCTCGGGCGGTGGCGGCGACAGCCCTCGGCGCACGCCGTCGGCCGCCGAGGCGGCGATCGCCGCGAGCGCGAGGTAGGGGTTCGCGTCCGCGCCGGGCCGGCGGCACTCGAAGCGCCAGAGCTCGGGTCGGGCGGACCGGATCGCCCGGACCGCGCAGGATCGGTTCTCGTACCCCCAGGTGGCGTTGATCGGCGCGAACCAGCCGGGCACGAGCCGCTTGTAGGAGTTGATGGTGGGGTTGAGCAGGAGCGACGCCGCGGGCAGGTGCTCGAGGAGCCCCGCGACGGCCGAGGCGAAGACCTCCGGCAGCGGATCGCGCGGCCCCTCGGCGGCGAAGGCGTTCGCGTCCCCGCGCCAGAACGACATGTGGACGTGCCCGCTCGAGCCCTCCTCACCCGGCACCGTCTTGGCGAGGAAGCTCGCCCGGAGACCCATGGAGGCGGCGACCTGCTTCACGGCGAACTTCACCAGCGCGGCGTCGTCGGCCGCCCGCAGGCCGCGTCCCGGGGCGAGGTTGAGCTCGAGCAGACCCGGACCGGCCTCGGTGTGGACCGCGGAGAGACCGACCCCCAGGCCCTCCAGCGCCCGGGTGAGCTCGTCGAGGAAGCGCGCGTACCCCCCGATCTCGTTGATGCTGTAGCTGATCCCCGTCGAGGTGGGCTCGCCCCGCTCGTCGAAGATCCGGACCTCGTACTCGATCGCCGCCATGACGTCGTAGCCGAGCTCGGCGACGCTGGCCAGGACCCGGCGGTACACCTCCCGGGTCGCGTACTCGCACGGGGACCCGTCCGGCCAGCTCGGGGTCACGAGGCAGATCCGCCACCCCGGTCGCCACGTGAGCTCGCGGAGCGTCTCGGGCTCGGGGTGGACCACGAGGTCCGGCGCCCCCACACGGATGCCGAACCGCTCGTAGTCGGAGATCGGGGTGTCCACGGGGTCGAGCCCGAGGAGGAGGTCCGTCATCACCGTCCCGCGCTCGACGGCGGCCTCGAAGGCCCTCGGCCGCAGCGCCTTGCCGCGGAGCGACCCGTTCACGTCGGGCATGGCGAGGAGCACGAACTCCTCGTGCGGGTCCGCGCCGCTCATGCACCCCCTCCCGCGAGTCGCTCCTTCACGCGCCCGTCGACGTCGGCCATCGTCGCGGCGAGCCGCTCCACCATCTCCGCGAGCTCCTCGTCGGTGCTCGTGTAGGCCGGGGCGAACACCGTCTGATCCCCCGCGTAGCCGTCGGCCTGGGGATGCGTGGAGGTCACGAGCAGGCCGTGCTCGAGCGCGGTGTCGTCCACGAGCGCCCCGGCGTCGAGCTCCACGGGCAGGAACGACTCCCCGTCCCGGGGGTCCACCAGCTCGACGCCGAGGAGGTACCCGTAACCGCGGACCTCCTTCACGATCTCGATGCCCGACAGGGCCGCCCGGAGCTCCTCGAGCAGCCGCCGCCCCCGGTCCCGGACCCGCCCGACGAGGTCCCGCTCGAGGAGGAGGTCGAGCACGCGGAGGCCGACCGCGCACGACAGCGGCGCGCCGTCCCACGTGTGGCCGAGATCGAACTCCCGCGAGCCTCGATCGATCGCCTCGTACACGTGGGGCCGGCAGAGCACCGCGCCGAGGGGCGCGTGCCCAGCGCCGAGGGCCTTGCCCACCGCCACGATGTCCGGCTCGATCGGCAGCAGGTCGGCGGCGAGCCACCCGCCGACCCGACCGATCCCGGTCACGACCTCGTCGAAGCAGACGAGGAAGCCGTACCGCTCACGTCGCTCGGCCAGGCCCTCCCAGAAGCCTCGGGGCGGCGTGTAGGCGGGCAGGGCGGCCGCGCCGATCGGCTCGCAGAGGAACGCCGCGACGCTCGCCCCCTCCTCCTCGAGGATCCGATCGAGCGCCGCGAGGGCCGCCTCCCCATCGGGGTCGTCGCCGCGCCCCGGCGGAGGGATGTGTCGGTGGTCCGCCAGGTACGGCGCGTACGGCTCCTGCAGGGCCCGCCGCCCCGTGAGGGCGAGGGTCCCCATGGTCGAGCCGTGGTAGGCCTGGGCCTGCGAGATGACGCGCCAGCGCTCGATCTCCCCCCGCTCGACGTGGTACAGGCGCGCGAGCTGCACCATCGTCTCGACGGCCTCGGAGCCGCCCGAGACGAAGCGCACCCGTCCCATCCCGGGCGCCACGACCTCGGTGAGGCGTTCGGCGAGCCGCTCCTGGGGGCCGTTCGTGAAGTGGTGGTTGTAGAAGTACGAGATGCGCTCCGCCTGCTCGGCGGCGGCGGCGGCGAGCTCGGGGACGCTGTGCCCGAGGCAGGTCACCATGGCCCCGCCGGAGCACGCGTCGAGGATCCGGCGCCCGTCCACCGTCGTGAGCCAGACGCCCTCCCCCCGCTCCACGTTCGGGTAGGCGAGGTCGAGGAAGCGGGGGAAGACGTGCGTGGCGTCCGCCGTCACCGATCCGCGCACCGGTCTCACCCCGCCTCGGCGGCGACGCCCGTCGCCCCGAGGCCCGCGATCTCCTCGTAGAACGCCTCGAAGAGCTGCCACGCCATCGCCCTGCTCGCCTCGGCGCGTCGGCGCGTCTCCTCGAGCAGGGCCTCGGGGTCCACCCCCTCGGCGTCGAGCTCGTGACGATAGGCCCGGACCCAGTCCTCCATGATCCCCACCGTGACCTCGGGGTGGAACTGCAGACCCAAGCTCCGGCCCGCGACGAAGGCTTGCGGTCCGGCGTCGGATTCGGCGATGAGCCTGGCCCCCTCCGGCACCGTGAACGAGTCGAAGTGCCACTGGAACCACGGGCCCTCGGGGACGAGATCGGGGCGGGAGCTCCGTACGGGGAGCCAACCGATCTCCGCGGTGGCCCGGAAGCCCTCGCCACCGAGGACGCGCGCGAGGAGCTGGCCTCCGAAGCACAGGCCGAGGATCGGCACGTCCGCCTCGATCGCCCGCTCCATGAGGCGCGCCTCCCTCGGCACGAAGGGCTTCGTGTCGTCGAAGGCCGCGAACTCCGATCCGAGGGAGACGATGAGGTCGAACTCCCGCGGATCCACGTCGCGCTCGCCGAGGTCGATCCGGTAGACGTCCACCTCCGCCCCATGTTCGGCGAGCCAGTCCGTCACATGACCCGGCGGCGTCGGATCCTCGTGCTGGAGGATCAGCGCTCGCAGGCGCCGCTCGGTCCCGGTCATCCCCCCACCTCCTGCCTCGTCGGGTACGCGTCGAGCTCCGCCTCGACCTCCCTCGCCACCGCCCCCACGGCCTCGGCGAACCGAGCCACCATCTCGCCGAGCTCCTGTTCGCTCGTCGTGAACGGGGGCGCGAACAGGGTCTGGTCGCCCGCGTACCCGTCCCGCGTGGGCTGCGTCGAGAGCGTGATGAGACCGCGCTCGAACGCCGCTCGGTCGATCCGGGCCGCCACCCGGAGCTCCGGCGGCAGGAAGGACGACCCGTCGCGGGGATCCGCGAACGAGACCCCGAGGAGGAAACCGTGACCGCGGACCTCCTGCACGATGGGAACCCCCGCGAGGGCGTCCTCGAGCTCGCCACGGAGCGTCGGCCCGCGATCGGCCACCCGCTCGACGAGTCCCTCGGAGCGCAGGGCCCCGAGGACGGCGAGGCCGACCGCGCAGGCGAGCGGCGCGCCGTCCCACGTGTGGCCGAGCGGGAACCGCCGGGAGCCCGCCGCGACCGCCTCGTACACGTGCTCCGCGCAGAGCACGGCACCGATCGCCGCGTACCCGGCTCCGAGCCCCTTGGCCGTGGCGATGATGTCCGGCCGGCACGGGGTCGCCTCGCCCGCGAACCACCGGCCCGTCCGGCCGACCCCCGTCACGACCTCGTCGAAGCACACGAGGAAGCCGTACCGCTCACGCCGCTCGGCGAGGCCCTCCCAGAAGCGCCGGGGCGGCGTGTAGGCGGGCAGGGCGGCCGCGCTGATGGCCTCGCAGAAGAACGCGGAGACGTTCTCCGGGCCCGCCTCCTCCAGGGCGGCGTCGAGGGCGGCGAGCGCCGCCTCCCCCGTGGGGTCGAACCGGGTGGTCGCGGGCGGGATGTGCAGGTGACGGGCGAAGTACGGCCCGAAGGGCCCCTGGAGCCCGGGGCGACCCGTGAGCGCGAGCGTCTCCATGGTCGGCCCGTGGTACGCCTGCGCCGGCGAGATCACGATCCACCGCCGGGGCTCCCCCCGCTCGACGTGGTAGCTGCGGGCGAGCTGGATCGCCATCTCGTTCGCGTCCGATCCGCTCGTGACGAACCTGGCGCGGGTGAAGCCCGGCGGCGCGACCGCGACGAGCTCCTCAGCCAGGCGCTCCTGGGCGGGGTTCGTCAGGCGCTCGTTGTGGACGAAGGCGAGGCGTTCCGCCTGGGCGCGGGCCGCCGCGATGATGTCCCGGCGCCCGTGGCCGAGGGTGGCCGCCATGGATCCACCGCTCATCGCATCCAGGTACCGGCGACCGTCGGCGTCCTCCACCCACGCCCCCTCGCCGCGGACGATCTCCGGGTAGTCGCGCCCCAGCTCGAGCTGGAAGACCCGGCTCCGTTGGTTCGACACGCTCACGCGGAACCCCCCGCCCGCCCGTTCCTCGGGGCGGAACCCCGCGGAGCCTATCCCAGACCGTCGGCCCAGGGGAGCGCGCGGCCGCCGCGTCCGCGGGCGCCGCGCTGTGCACGACGCATAGTCGACGGGAGGCGGAGTGGCTCAGTCGGTGGGCGACTCGACGCCGCCGAACCGTCGCGAGCGCTTCTGGTAGTCCCGGATCGCCTCGTACAGGTGCTCGCGGTTGAAGTCCGGCCAGAGGACCGGGGTGAAGTAGAGCTCGGCGTAGGCGGCCTGCCAGAGCAGGAAGTTGCTGATCCGCTCCTCGCCGCTCGTGCGGATGATCAGGTCGGGGTCGGGCATGTCCGGCGCGTAGAGCCGCCGCGAGATGGACTCGGCGGTGATCCGCTCGCCCTTCAGCCTGCCGGCGTCGTGGTCGGCGAGGAGCTTCTTCACCGCATCCACGATCTCCGTGCGTCCACCGTAGTTGAAGGCGATCGTGAGCGTCATCCCCGTGTTGTGCCGGGTAAGCGCCTCCGAGATCTCCATCTCCCGCAGGACGGAGCGGGGCACCCGCCAGTCCCGCCGCCCGATCCAGCGGATCCGCACGTTCATGCGGTGGAGCTCGTCGCGCCGGCGCCGCAGGAGCCCCCGGTTGAACCCCATGAGGAACCGGACCTCGGCCTTCGGGCGGTTCCAGTTCTCCGTGGAGAAGGCGAACATCGTGAGCCAGCGCAGGCCGAGCTCGTTCGCCCCCACCACCGTGTCCCACATCGCGGCCTCGCCCGCGGCGTGCCCCTCGGTCCGCGGCAGACCGCGCTGGGTCGCCCACCTGCCGTTCCCGTCCATGACGATCGCGACGTGGCGCGGCAGGCGCTCCCGGTCGAGGTCCGCGAGGTACGAGCTCACGGCATCCCTCCCCGCACGAGCATCGGCAGGCTCTTCATCCGCCGCTCCAGGTGGTACTCGGCGAAGCCGAAGAGCAGCCGGCGGGCCTCCCGCCGGACCCGCGGATCGGGCGCGAGCGCGCCCGCCTGGGCGAACCCGCCGCCCCCGAGCCTGGCGAGCAGGTCGAGCGCCGCCGCCGAGACGGGCTCCGCGTCCGGGGCCGCGCACGACGGACAGACCGCGCCCCCCTGGGCGACCGAGAACCGGGCCGGCGCGGGACGGCCGCACTCCGCGCAGGCCCCCAGGCTCGGATGGAACCCGGAGAGGGAGAGCAGCTTCAGCAGGAAGGACTCGGCCACGGCGGCCGGGTCCGCCGGTCGCGCCTCGAGCGCCCGCAGGCCCCCGAGCAGGAGCATGAACAGGCGGACGTTCCGCTCGTGCTCCTCGGCCACCTTGTCCGTCGCCTCGAGCATCGTCTCGGCGGCCGCGAGGAGGCCGAGGTCGCGCCGGATCGGCAGGAACGGGCTGATGATCTCGGCCTGGCTCACCGTGTCCAGGGCCCCCCGCCCCCGGTACAGCATGAGCGAGACGTGGGTGGTGGGCTCCAGGCGGGCCCCGAAACGGCTGGTCGTCTTGCGGATGCCCTTGGCCACGGCCCGGACCTTCCCCGAGCCCTGGGTCATCACGGTCACGATCTTGTCGGCCTCGCCGAGCTTCGCGGCGCGCAGCACGACGCCCTGTTCCTTGTAGAGCGGCATCGCCCGCATCGTAGCGCCCGCACGCCCCGGTACCGGCATGCTGATGTTGCGGAAGTGTTGAATCGGGGTCTTTCCTCGCGAACGGCGGGCCCGAGGTGAGGCCTGCCACCCCCGACCTGCGGCCCCTCAACCGGGCGAGGACCCCGCCGCTTCGACCCGGGCGACGACCTCCTGGATGCCGTGCCGCCGCCGCAACGTCGGGGGCCGGATCAGGAGCTCGCGCGGAAGCGCTCTCCACGCGGTCCCATCCCACGGCTCGGTCACGTGCTCGGTTCCGGGTTCAGGAGCGTCGTCTCCGAAAGGCAGCGCCACTCCCACGGATCCAGGCGGGGAGGCTCGGCCGCGGCGTCGACCCGCCCGCGGTAGCGGAACGGTACGATCTGGCGCCACACCCGGCCGCCCTGCCGGTAGTAGACCACGTGCGGGCCGAGGAGGAACCGACCGGGCTCGCCCCACTCCAGGACCACCCACACGCGGGCCGTCGCCCCGGGCTCGATCACGGTGCCCGCCACCGGTCGGATGATCGGCACGTGGCAGGACCCCTCGATCCTGGCGACCGGGGGATCGGTGTGGTAGGCGCTGCTGAAGATCGAGCGCTCGCCCCCCAGGTTCGGGGAGACCTCGATCTTCAGCACTCGGACGGTGCGGCCGAGCCCACGGCCCGGGAGCTCGATCTTCAGCAGCTCGACCGGCTCGTCGCTCCTGTTGATGAGCGGGGCCATAAGGAATCCGATCCGCGTCCCGGGCGGGCGAGGGTATGCGCCACCGACGGTGACCTGCCCCTGGCCCATGCTGAGCGCGCGGCCCGTTGGGATCAGCCCGGCGCCACGGCACGCAACGAGCAGGGTGGCCATCACCGCCAGCGCGCCGGCAGGCCGCCGCCAGCCACGCTCAGGCCTCGGTCGAGCCTCTCGTCTCACACGACGCAAGACGCCTGGACGATCGGGGCATCATAGGGGTCGACCCCGTCCCCCCACAGCCACCGCTCCCCGGAGCACCCGTCCACAGCCTTCCACGTCATGAGGGTGTTCGTGGCGTACGTGGCCTTGCTCTTGAGCCCCAGGAAGTCGGCGAAGGATAGCTGGAAGCCGTACTCCTGGTACTGACCGGTGGCTCGCTTCCATGGCGAGTTGTCCGCGTTCAGGACGACCCTGTGATCCCGATCACGGTCAAGCGGCGGCGGGGAGTACTTGACCGTCCCGATCGTCTGGCCGCTCTTGTTCTTGTTCGGGTTGTAGTCCGAGATGGTCCCCTGCCAGTGGTGGAGGTGCCATTCCCACCAAGGGTTGCAATGCGCACAACTGAACGCATACTTAACCCACTTGTAGTTGGCCCAGACGTACCTGTGATAGGCGCCCGTCTGCTTCCAATGACTCTCACCTTCCCTGGACGTCTCCTCGAGTAGGAACCCACCGGCGGACCATGTTCCCCCGTAGCTGATCGCAACCTGGGCCTTGGTCTCCCGCGTGTCGCTCGACCCGACCCTGTAGGTGAGGTCGCAGCTCATCCCCTTCGCGCAGTTGTACGCGAGGATCCTGATGTATCGGTAGCCCTCATCAACGACCTTCACCGTGACGGGCTCGACGGTCTCTGCCTCTATGGCCGCGAGCGTCGCCGTCGAGGCTGAGTCAGCGGGCTCGGTGTCCACCTCCACGGTCGCCTCGGTCCCGGGGATGACCGTCTCGGTGGTCGCGCCCTGCTCCGCCCCCGACCGCGCGAGCACCACGACGGCGAAGCTATCAGCACCGGCGTCGACCTCAGCCGCGGAAGCTGGGACCGCCACCGGTGTCGAGAAGACCCCCCGCTCGTCCGTCCACCCGGAGGCGAGCGGCTCGAGCGTGAACGTGGAGCCGATGCTCGAGGGCGGATCCTCCGGCCACAGGTACAGCCCGACCGCAGATCCGCCGGAGGGAGCGCCGGATCCGGAGATGACCCTCACCGTAACCATCGTGGGCTCCGAACCATCCAGTGGCACCCATCCCAGGGAGAGCGCCACGGACATGAGGCAAACGGCAACTCGCGCAGGACGCATCACGCACCCCCCGCTGCGACGGCCCCGTTGACTCGAACAGTACCCCCCCCGTCTCCGCTGTCAAGAGCGCAGGTCAGAACGGGTGGGTTTCCTCGAACCGCCGCCCGAGCGCCCGAGGGTTGAGGAGATCACATGGGCTCACCCAGGCTTGGGCGGCGTCCGCGCCTCGGCGATCCTCCGCACCAGGTCGTCGAGGAGCGCGGAGGCGCCGATGCGGAAGCGCTCCGGCGTCCGCCACGCCGGTCCCAGCGCGTCCTCCACGAGCACGAGGTACGCGAGCGCCTGGTCGGCGGCGCGGATCCCACCCGACACCTTCACCCCCACGGCGCGGCCGGTCGCGGCGTGGAAGTCGGCCGCGGCCTGCATCATGCAGAGGGCGGCCGGCGGGCTCGCGCCGGGGGCGACCTTGCCCGTCGAGGTCTTCACGAAATCGGCCCCGGCCGCCATGGCGAGCACCGCGGCCTCGCGGATCGCGGCGCACGTCTCGAGCGCGCCGGTCTCGAGGATCACCTTCAGCCGCGCCCGCCCGGCGGCCTCGCGGGACGCGACCAGCTCCTCGAACGCCGCCCCGGGATCCCCGGCGAGGAGCGGCGAGCGGTTCAGCACGACGTCCACCTCATCGGCCCCCTCCTCGACGGCGCCCCGGATCTCGGCGAGCCGAGCCTCGAGCGGCCCCTCCGCGGTCGGGAACGCCCCCGCGGCGGCGGCGACCCGCACCCGGCTCCCGGAAAGCGCCTCGACGGCCACCGGGACGAGTGGCGGCAGGACGCACACCGCGGCGACGGGCGGGACCGTGGGGTCGGCGGGATCCGGACGGCGGGCCCGCGCGCAGAGCTCGGCGATCCGCTCCGGGGTGTCGGTGGGCTCAAGGCTCGTGAGGTCCAAGCACGTCACGAGGAGTTCGAGCGCGGCGCGGAGCTCCCCACCCGGTCCTCGCTCGGCGAGCGCCGCCGCCCGCCCCTCCAGCTCGGCCGTCTCGACGGTCCTGCGCCGCGCGAGCTCCAGGGCCTCGCGCCAACCGATCGCTCCCCTCACCCGCCCATCGTACGCGGCGGGAACGACCGCCGTGTGAGCGACGTCCGCATCCCCGACGCCGGCGATCCGAACAGGGGCCACGAGGCGACGGTTCGGATCGCGAACCGCCGCTGCTCAGTCGGGCTCCCCGCCCTCCTCCAGCAGGCGGCGGAGGACCGGCAGCACGACGCGATCCTTCTCCCTGCCCGCCGCCTCCTTCGAGCGGACGACGTCGGCCAGGGAGGCCACGGTCACCTCCACGCCCAGGATCTGGATCCGGCGGGCGTCGCGGACCAGGTCCTCGTAGCCCCGGGTCCCCGCGGGGGTGAACGCGATGTCCAAGCGCCCGTGGTCGGTGACGAGGTTCCACACCTCGGAGCCCCCGAGGGAGCTCGGATCGTGCTCGAAGGGGAGCCCGCGCGGCTCCTGCTCGGTCCAGATCCGCGCGTGCATCGCGCGCAACGCGGCCGAGAGGCGGCGGAGGTTCTCCTCGGAACGCTCCGGCACGACGTCCAGGTCGGTCGTGACGTAGGGCGAGCCGTGGATGACGGCCGCGAACCCCCCGACGAGGACGTAGCGGACCCCGTGGTCGCGGAGCACCGCCAGGATGCGCTCGGGTGAGAAGCCCGGCTCAGCCACGGGCCCGCCCACGCCTGGGAGCTCGGGCGGCCGCCCGTCCCGCCGTGGCGAACCGGAGCGCGGCCTGGTGCTGACGGACCCGCTCGTCCACGGACAGCTGGAGGTTCGTGAGAGCCACCGACCAGTCGGAGTCGTCGAGCGGCACGAGCCGGAACTCGAGGTCCAGCCCGCACGCCCGGACCAACTCCCGCAGTCGCTCGAGCGAGGGCGCGCTCCGGCCGCGCTCGATCCGAGCGATGGCTGACTGGGTCGTCCCCACCCGGCGGGCGAGCTCCGCCTGGGTCAACCCGGCCCGACGCCTCGCCTCGCGGACCACGCTCCCACCTCGCATGGTGAGAACATAGCATACGTGCTATGTTCCGCCGGTCGGCGAGGCCCCGGAACGTCGGGGCAGAGCGATCCGCCGACCCCCGAGGCGCGAGCCTCCTCAGATCCTCCCCGCCCAGATCCCGACCGGGCGGAACCGGAGCGGGACGTCGACCAGGACGAGCTCGGAAGGCTCCTCGGCCCGGATCCGGAGCGACGGCTGGTCGGTGACCTTGGCCGCGTCCCCCGTCGAGACCGGCTCGTCGTCGAAGGACGCTCGACCCTCGATCAGGTAGACGTACGCGCCTCGCCCCGAACCGATCGCGTGCGTCACCTCGACCCTCGGCTCGAGGCGCGCCACGTACAACCCGGCGTCCTGGTGGACCGCGACTACCTCCCCGCCCTCCGGCCCCACCACCCGGAGCAGCCGGTTCGTCCGATCCTGGCGCGTGAACACGCGCTGCTCGACCGAGGGCGGGAGGTCCGGGGTGTCGGGGAGGATCCAGATCTGGATGAACCGCAGCGGCTCGGTCTACGAGCCGTTCTGCTCGGAGTGGTAGGCACCCGAGCCCAAGGTCATCCGCTGGACCGAACCGGCCGGGAGGACCCCATGGTTGCCGAGCGAGTCCTCGTGACGGAACGTCCCCTCGACGACGTACGTGAGGCCCTCCACGTCCCGGTGCGGGTGGAGCGGCCACACCGCGCCGGGGACCAGCCGGTCGTCGTTGAAGACCCGCATCGCCCCGAATCCGTCGTTCTCGGGGTCCCGGTAGTGGTCGAACGAGAAGTGCCAACGGGCGTGGAACCACCCGCCCTCGACCTCGTAGATCTCCCGACCCCGCCGGATCTTGAGCATCACACTACCGTACGCGGTGCGGCGCCCCCGTTGTCCTCGCCACGGATCAGAAACCGAGGCGCTCGAGGGCCCGTGGGTCCCGCTGCCACTCCTTGAGGACCTTCACCCGGAGGTCCAGGAACACCCGCGTCCCGAGCAGGGGCTCCATCTCCTCGCGAGCCCGGGTGCCGATCGTCCGCAGCATCTGCCCGCCCTTGCCGATCACGATGCCCTTCTGGGAGTCGCGCTCCACCACGATCGTGGCGGCCACGCGCGTGAGGTCGCCCTCCCGCTCGATCTCCTCCACGACCACGGCGATCGAGTGGGGGACCTCCTCGCGGGTGAGCGCGATCGCCTTCTCCCGCACGACCTCGGCCAGACGCACCTCGAGGGGCTGGTCCGTCACCTCCCCCGGCGGGTACAGGGGCGGCCCCTCGGGCAGGCGCGCCACGATGAGCTCCCGGAGCTCGTCCACGCCGCGGCCGGTCTTCGCGGAGACCGGGACGATCTCCTCGAAGGGGGCGAGCTCCGCGGCCGCCTGCAGCTGCGGGAGCGCGTCCTCCCGGTGGCGCAGGAGGTCCACCTTGTTCACGGCGCAGAGCGCCGGGGCCCCCGCCCGTCGCACCTGGTGCTCGGCCACGTAGGCGTCGCCGCGCCCGACGCCCGCCGCCGCGTCCACGACGAGGACGACCGCGTCCACCCCCGAGGTGGCCTCCCCCACCACCTCGTTCAGCCGCTGGCCGAGGAGCGTCCGCGGCTTGTGGAAGCCGGGGGTGTCGGTGAACACGACCTGGTAGTCGTCGGTCGTGAGGATCCCGCGGATGCCCCGGCGCGTGGTCTGCGGCTTGTCCGAGACGATCGCCACCTTCTGACCGACGAGGGCGTTCACGAGCGTGGACTTGCCGACGTTCGGCCGGCCGACGACCGCGACGATGCCAGAGCGGAAGCTCACGGTTCCACGAGCGAGGAGGCGTCGAAGGCGGCGGGGAGGAGCTCGGCGAGGTTCCACGAGGCCCGCCGTCCCCCCACGGTCTCCGAGACCACGAGGGCCTCCGCGCCGAACTCGTGGAGCACCTGCCGGCACCCACCGCACGGCGGCGTCGGCTCGTCCTCCCCCGCGACGACCGCCACGGCCTGGATCCGACGCCGCCCGGCCAGGGCGGCCGCCGCCACCGCGTTCCGCTCCGCGCACACCGAGAGCGGGTACGAGGCGTTCTCCACGTTCACGCCTCGGTAGATCCGCCCGTCGGCCAGCACCGCGGCGCCGACGAGGAAGCGCGAGTACGGCGCGTACGCGCGGCGCCTCGCCGCTCGGGCCGCCGCCACGAGCCGCTCGATCTCCTCCCTGCTCGGCCGCGCCCGTGGACTCACCCGGCGGTCACCTCCTCCTCCTGCGAGTCACCCTCCTCCTCGTGGCGGGTGATGAGCACCTTCGCGATCCTGCGGCCCCGCACCTGCTCGGCGGTGAACACGAGGTCGCCGAAGCGCACCTCCTGTCCCTCCTGCGGGATCTGACCGAGGAGGCCGAGCATGAGCCCCCCGACCGTGTCCCAGCCGTCGTGCGGCAGCTCCACCCCGAGGAGCTCGTTCACCTCGTCGATCGGGACCCTGCCGTTCACCCGGTACGTCCCCTCAGCGACCTCGACGACCTGCGGCTCCTCACGGTCGTACTCGTCGGCGATCTCGCCCACGAGCTCCTCGAGCAGGTCCTCCATCGTCACGAGCCCGACGACCGAGCCGTACTCGTCGGTCACGAGGGCGACGTGGAACTTCTGTCGCTGCATCTCGCGGAGGAGATCGGCGACCTTCTTCGACTCGGGCACGAAGTGCGCCTCGCGGACGATCTCGGTGAGCGGCATGTCGTGCTTGCCCTGGTGCAGGGCCTTGAGGACGTCCTTGGCGAACACGAACCCGACGACGTCGTCCAGGTCCCCCCGGTAGACGGGGATCCGGGAGAACCCGTGCTGGAGCACGAGCGCCTGCACGTCCCGGAGCGTGCCGCCCGCCTCGATCGCCACGATGTCCGGCCGCGGCACCATGACCTCGCGCACGATCGTGTCGCCGAACTCGAAGATCGAGTGGATCAGGTCCTTCTCCTCGAGCTCGATGCTGCCCTCCTCGTGGCCGGCCTCGACCATCGCGCGGAGGTCCGCCTCAGAGACGAACGGCCCCTGCTTCAGCCCCTTGCCCGGCAGCAGCACGTTGGCGAGCCCGATGAGGGCCCGGGTCGGCAGGGCGAGGGCCCGCCCGAGGAACCACACGAGCGGCGCCACGGCCAGGGCCGCCCGGTCGCTGTGGAGGACGCCGAAGGTCTTCGCCATCGCCTCCACGACCACGAAGTACAGGAGCGTGAACCCGACCGAGGCGAGGGTCACGCCGAGTCCCCCGAAGCTGCGCTCGGCGAGGATCGCGACGACGATCGCCGAGCCGTTCTGGCAGAACATCACGGCCAGGTAGACCGCGTTGAGGAACCTGGGCGGGTCCGACTCGATCCGCTCGAGCGTGACCGCGTTCCGCCGCTTCTCCTCCACGAGGGCGAGCGCACGCACACGCGTCATCCGCGTGAGCGCCGCCTCCGAGATCGCGAGCACCGTTCCGAGCGCGACGAGCACGACGACGAGGAGCCACAGCCAGGTCACGGGACCCGCACCCCCGAGTAGCGCTCCTGCAGGGCCCACATCCGCGCGCGCTCCCCCTCCTCCTCGTGGTCGTGCCCGAGGAGGTGGAGGATCCCGTGCACGAGCAGGAGCCGCAGCTCGCCCGCCGGGTCGGCTGGGTTGTTGCGCGCCGCCACCGCCGGGCAGATCACGACGTCCCCGAGCAGCCGCGTCCCCTCCTCGTCCACCTCGTCCAGGGGGAAGGCGAGCACGTCCGTCGGGCCAGGCTCGCCGAGGTAGCGTTCGTGGAGCTCGGCCATCTCCGCCTCGTCCACGAAGGAGACCGACAGCTCCGCCCGGGCCGCCCCCTCGCCCCGCAGGCACGCCTCCGCGAGCGTCACGAGGCCGCCCACGTCGACCGGGACGCACTGGCGGTCGTCCACGAGGATCCTCGGGGTATGGTCGCCCTCAGCCATCGGCCCGCGCCCGCCGCTCGGCGTGCCGGCGGTACGCCTCCACGATGTCCTGCACGATCCGGTGCCGGACCACGTCCCTCGCCCCGAGGTGCACGAACTCGATCCCCTCGATCCCCGACAGGATCTCCTCCATCATCGCCAGACCCGAGGTCTGCCCCGGCGGCAGATCGATCTGGGTCACGTCCCCGTTCACGACCACCTTGGACCCGAACCCGAGCCGGGTGAGGAACATCTTCATCTGCTCGGGGGTGGTGTTCTGGGCCTCGTCGAGGATGATGAACGCGTCATTCAGAGTTCTACCCCGCATGTACGCGAGGGGCGCCACCTCGATCGTGCCGCGCTCCATGAGCCGCGGCAGCGTGTCGGCGCCGGTCATCTCGAAGAGCGCGTCGTACAGGGGGCGCATGTAGGGGTCGATCTTCTCGTAGAGCGTGCCCGGCAGGAACCCCAGCCGCTCGCCGGCCTCCACCGCGGGGCGGGTCAGGATGATCCGCGAGACCTCCTTGTCCTGGAGCGCGCGGACGGCGGTCGCCACCGCGAGGTAGGTCTTGCCCGTCCCCGCGGGGCCGATGGCGAAGGTGACCGTGGCGCGGCGCATCGCGTCCACGTACCGCTTCTGCCCGAGGGTCTTCGGGGCGATCCCCTTGCCGCGGCTCGTGAGCAGGACGTCCCCGAGCACCTCGCTCGGCCGCGCCTCATCGCCCTTGATGAGCTCGATGGACCTGCCTACGGAGGCCGCCGTGAGCTCGTGCCCCCGCTCGAGCAGGGAGAGGAGCTCCTCGAACAGCAGGCCCACGCGCTCGGTCTCCTCGGGGGAGCCCGAGATCGTGATCTCGTTGCCCCGGACCACGATGTCCGTGTCGAACGCCGCCTCGACGAGCTTGAGCAGCTCGTCGCGCTGACCGAGGAGCGCGACCATGCTCTGGTCGCCGGGCACGAGGATCTTCACCTGGGTGCGCGTCTCGCCCAAACGATCCCGTCCGGGGCTCCTCCCCGTTCCCTCCTCGGTCGTCTTCCCACCGCCCGTCGCGGCTGCCTCTCGCATCCTACCCCGCCCGCGGGCCCGGCTCGCGTCCGTCATCCGGGCGGCCACCCCATCGGCCGGCCGCCGAGCAGGTGGAGGTGGAGGTGCTCGATGTGCTGCCCGCCCTCGCGCCCCACGTTCGTGACGAGGCGCCAGCCCCGCTCCGCGAGACCCTCCTCGCGCGCCACCCGTTGGGCGGCCAGGAACAGCTCGGCGAGCATCCCGGCGTGGTGCTCGCGGACCTCCGCCGCCGAGGCGATGTGCTCCCGCGGGATGAGCTGGACGTGGACCGGCGCGACCGGGGCGATGTCGCGGAACGCGAGGACCGCGTCGGTCTCGTACACGATCTGCGCGGGCTCCTCGCGCGCGACGATCCAACAGAACACGCAGCCCCTCACGACCCTTCCTCGGGCTCGGGGCGCCGCAGGGTCCCGACCCCACGGCCACGGCGCCCCACGGGATGCCCCCGGAGCTCGGCGAGGCGCTCGAGGAGGCGGCGCTCCTCGTCGGTGAGGTCCGTCGGGGTGAGGACCCGGATCTCCACGAAGAGGTCGCCTCGCCCACGCCGACCCAGGTTCGGCAGCCCCCGGCCCTTGAGGCGCACCACGGTCCCCGACGGGGTCCCCGGCTCCACCCGGATCCGCTCGGGCCCGTCGAGGGTCTCGATCTCGAGCTCGACCCCGAGCGCCGCCTGCTCCATGGGGACCTCCAGGACGGCGAACAGGTCCTGCCCTCGTCGCTCGAACACGGGGTGCTCGGCCACCCGGACCTGCACGTAGAGGTCGCCCGGCCGGCCGCCGGCGACCCCGGCGTTGCCGGCCCCCGAGACCCGCAGCTCGAGCCCGTCGGTCACCCCCGGCGGCAGCTCGATCGGGACCGAGCGCAGGGCGGCGACCCGCCCCCCGCCCCGGCAGCGCCGGCACGGGGTGAGGATCTCCTCGCCGGTCCCCTCGCAGGCCGCGCAGGTCTGGGCCGTCATGACCGTCCCGAAGATGCTCCGGCGCACCTCCTGCACCTGCCCCGTCCCGCCGCAGGTCCGGCACCGGCTGGGCCCCGTCCCGGGCTCGACCCCCGAGCTCCCGCAGGCCTCGCACGGCTCCAGGCGCTCCACCTCCACGGCGCGCTGCGCCCCGAACGCGGCCTCCTCGAAGGTGAGCTCCACCTCCGCGTAGAGGTCCTCGCCACGGCGCGTGCGGGTGCGTCGCACGACGGTGCGACGCCCGAAGCTCCCCGTCCCGAAGAAGGCCTCGAAGATGTCGGCGATGTCACCGAAGGGGAAGTCCATGGGCCCCAGGCCCTGCCCGTAGCGGTCGTACTGGGCGCGCTTGTCGGGGTCGGAGAGGATCTCGTAGGCGGCGGCGATCTCCTTGAAGCGCTCCTCGGCGTCCGCGGAGCGGTTCACGTCGGGGTGGTACTGGCGCGCGAGACGCCGGTAGGCCCGCTTGATCTCCTCCTGGGTGGCGTCGCGCGGGACCCCGAGGATCTCGTACAGGTCGCGGGTCCGGGCCATGGCCGGCTACCCGCCGAGCGCCGTGGCGATCTCGGTGAGGCGACGGGCCACGGCTCGCACCGAGGCCACGACCGAGAGGTAGTCCATCGCCGTGGGGCCGACGACCCCGATCGTGCCGAGGGCCGTGTCCCCGGCCCGGAAGGGGGCCGAGACGAGGGAGGCCCCCCACTCCCCCGTGGTCGGGTGCTCCGCCCCGATCGTGACGGAGACGTCGTCGGAGACCGTCACGTCCCGCAGCAGGCGAGCCAGCTCCGTCTCCCGCTCGAGCGCCTCGAACAGCCGGCGCACCGTCTCCCGCCGCCAGTGGGCGACCTCCTCCGCCAGGTTCGCCACCCCGCCGACGACGATGTGGTAGGCGCGGGTCTCGTCCTGCATCCGGGCGAGGGCGTCGGAGACCCCGAGCAGGAGCTCCCGCTCGGCGCTGGGGGCCTGGCCCGCCATCCGGAGGGCCGCGGCCTGGGCCGCGGGCACGCTCTTGCCCCCCAGGGCCTCCTGGAACCTGCGCTCGAAGGCCTCCAGGTCGCCCTCCCGCAGATCCCCCGGCCGCTCGATGATGAGCTTCTCCACCCCGCCGTGCTGGCCGACGATGAGCACCATCACGACGTGGCCGAGCTCGATGAGCTCGACCCGGGCCACGGTGTCCTCGCCCGTCGCCGGCGGGACCGCGAGCCCCGCGTACTGGGTCACGCGCGAGAGCAGCCGCGTCGTCCCCCGCAGCACCTCCTCCAGATCGAGCACCGCCTCGGCGAAGAACCCGGCGATGGCCCGCCGCTGCTGCTCGCGCAGCCGCCCGCCGGGCGGGAGCGTGTCCACGTACTTGCGGTACCCGGCGTCCGTGGGGATCCGGCCCGCGGAGGTGTGCGGGTGCGTGAGGTAGCCGAGCTCCTCCAGGGCGGCCATCTCGTTGCGGATCGTGGCCGCCGAGACGCCGAGCCCCGACCGCTCGGCGATCGTCTCGCTCCCGACGGGCTCGCCGCTGCGCACGTACTCCTCCACCACCGCCCGCAGGACGGCGAGCTTGCGCGGACCCAGCTCCGGCTCCACCATGGCATTAGCAGTCTACCCTGGGGAGTGCTAGCCAGGCGGGAGCGCGTTAGGCTTCCGGCGATGGACGAGGCGGCAGCCTACCGAGCCCACTGGGAGGACGAGCAGGACGGGGCGGCGCTGTACCGGGCCCTGGCCGAGGGCGCCGAGGGTGAGCAGCGCGACATCTTCCTGGAGCTCGCCGCGGCCGAGGAACGACACGCCCGGCACTGGGCGGCCAAGCTCGTCGAGCTCGGCCTGCCGGAGCCCCGCCCGGAGGACCACCGGCCGAGCCCGCGGACCCGCCTGCTGATCTGGCTCGCCCGTCGGTTCGGGACCCGGGCCATCCTGCCCATCGTCGAGCGGGCCGAGATCGCCGACGCCGCCCACTACGACGAGGTGCCGGCGGCCAAGCCCTCCATGGCCGTGGATGAACGGATCCATGCGCGCGTGGTCGCGAGCCTCACGCCGTCCTCCGCCCGCGCGGGGATCGTCCGGGGGGAGCGGTGGCACCGGGGCGACGCGTCGGGGGCCCTGCGCGCGGCGATCTTCGGCATGAACGACGGGCTCGTGTCGAACCTCGCGCTCGTCATGGGGGTGGCGGGCGGCCAGGCCTCCGGCCGGGTGATCCTCCTCGCGGGGGTCGCGGGCCTGCTCGCCGGGGCCTTCTCGATGGGCGCCGGCGAGTACGTCTCGGTCCGCTCCCAGCGCGAGCTGTTCGAGCGCGAGATCGCCCTCGAGGCCGAGGAGATCCGCGTGATGCCCGAGGAGGAGGCGAACGAGCTCGCGCTGATCTACCGGGCCAAGGGGATCCCCAAGGAGGAGGCGGAGGCCCTCGCCAGGGCCATCTTCGCCGATCCCGCCCACGCGCTCGACACGAAGGCGCGGGAGGAGCTCGGGCTCAACCCCGAGGAGCTCGGCTCGCCCTGGGGGGTGGCGATCTCGAGCTTCGTCTCGTTCGCCCTCGGGGCGATCGTGCCGGTGCTGCCCTACGCCTTCGGGGACGGGCGGGCCGCGTTCTGGGCGGCCGTGGCGGCCGCCGCCGGCGCCCTGTTCCTCGTCGGGGCGGGCGTCGGCCTCGTGACCGGGCGCTCGCTCCTCCGGGGCGGGCTCCGGCAGCTCGCGATCGGCGCGCTCGCGGCCGCGGCCACCTTCGGCATCGGGCGGGCGATCGGCGTCACGGTGACCTGAGCCTCGGGGCAACCGATCGGGCCGCCGGTGCGTCCCAGGCTCGGAAGGAGGGCGGGCCCTGGTCGACGAGTGGCAGATCCGGGAGTTCCTCGTGACGAGCTACCCCAGGCTCGTGGCCGCGGTGACGCTCGTGAGCGGGAGCCGTCCCGCGGCGGAGGACGCGGTGCAGGAGGCGCTGCTGCGCGCCTGGGAGCGCTCCGAGCGCGGCGAGCGGATCGAATCGCTCCCGGCCTGGGTGGCCACGGTCGCGCTGAACCTCGCCCGCAGCGGCGTCCGGCGGGTCCTCGCGGAGCGCCGGGCCCGGGCGAGGCTCGGCCCGGCCGACCCCGCCGAGGCCGGCGCCGAGGATCGCCTCGACGTCGAGCGCGCGTTGGCGGCGCTGCCGCGCCGCCAACGCGAGGTGGTCGTCCTCCGCTACTACCTGGAGATGGACACGAGGGAGACGGCGGCGGTGCTCCGGGTCCACGAGGGCACGGTGAAGAGCACCCTCGCCAAGGCCCGGGCGACGCTCGCCCAGGCGCTCGGTGTGGAGGACGAGGAGGCGACGGAGCGTGACGCGGCTCGATGAGCGGCTCCGCAGGGAGCTGGAGCTGGCGGGTCGGCCGGCCGACCCGACGGGGGTCTACGAGGAGCTGATCCGTCGCCGCGAGCGGCGCCGGCTCGCGCGACGGCTCGAGGCCGGGGCCCTCGCGCTCGCCGTGAGCGCGGCGAGCCTGGTGGGTATCTGGGCCGTGACCCGCTCGGGCGACGGCGGCGCGCCCGCGACCCCAGGATCCGAGGGGACCCTCGCCGCGGTCCTGTACCGCGAGCCTCGCAGCTTCGACCTCGCCCTGATCGCGGCCGACGGCTCCGTCCGATCCCTCCTGTCGCCGGAGCCGGACGGCGGCACCGGGCGCATCGTGGGGGCCCCCGCCTGGTCCCCCGACGGCACGAGCATCGCCTTCTGGCTCGTGCAAGACCCCGAGGCACGGCCGGAGGAGCCGTCCGGCCTCTACGCGATCGACCTCCGGGACGGCGAGCTGCGCCTGGTGCTCGAGACCCCGCTCTCGATCTGGGACATCGCCTGGTCCCCGGACGGGCGGCGCATCGCCTTCCTCGGTGCGGACCCTCGGCAAGGGGGGACCGAGCTCGAGATGCCGGCGTCGATCTACACGGTGGCGCCGGACGGCTCGGACCTCCAGCAGCTCCCCATCGAGGGACCCGTGCGAGAGCTGGACTGGTCGCCCGACGGCTCGAGGCTCGTGATCAGCAGGCTCGCGGCCGACCCGTTCGAGGACCGACTCGAGGGCCGGCTCGGGCAGGACCTCTTCGCGGTGGACCTCGAGACGGGCGCCGAGACGCGGCTGACGGAGGACGGGCGATCCTGGGATCCCGCCTGGTCGCCCGACGGGTCGCAGATCGCGTTCGTGAGCGGCTCCCCGCGGCTGCACGCGCTCTTCGTCGTGGGCGCCGACGGGAGCGACCGCCGCAGGCTCACCGACCCGGACGGCACGGATGGGAGCCCCACGTGGTCGCCCGACGGGGAGTGGATCGCCGTGACTCGCCGCGTGGCGACCGCGACGGGCACCTCGGGGGCCCTCGGCCCGAGCGGCGCCGTCGGTGTGAGCGGCTCGCTCGGCGCGTCCACCTGCCAGGTGGTCCTGGTCGCCGCCGACGGGTCCGGGGAGCGGGTGCTCCTCGACGGCCCCATCGACGGCGCCTGCGCCACGGAGCTCGCCTGGCGCCCCGCGCCGACGGCCCCGGCGACGGGCGAGCCCACCGCGGCGACCTCGCCCTCCCCCACGGGCCCGAGCCCCACCCCGACCACCAGCCCGGCGGCCGGTCCGGATCTCGCGGCCGGATGCGGCCTCTCGGCGCTCGAGGGAGACTACGACGGCGACGGCGCCCCCGACGTCGCCGTGGTCTCGACCCTGCCCCGCGACGGCGGCTGTCCCGAGCCCGGCAAGGGCGCCACCTACCTGGGGATCGGCTTCGGCCAGACCGAGCAGGACGTGGGCGCCGGGGCCTTCCTCGCGGACCTCACGTTCGGCCCCATCGACTGCGGTGCGGGCGTCGGCTGTCGGGTCTTCGCGGCCCCGGACCTCGACGGCGACGGCGCCGCGGAGCTCGCCGTCGTCCAGGACACGGGGGCGAGCGTCGAGATCCTCGGCCTGTACCGGGTCGAGTCCTGCGGACCGGCCGCGGACTGCCCCGCCGCCTCTTGGATCTCGCCCATCGTGGTCGCCGACCCGGGGGACCCCGAGCTCGGCCTCGACCCCGGACCCGCGCGCATCGTGTGGGGCGGCTCGGTCCTGCAGTCCTTCGGGGCCTACTGCGGGGCGATGGAGGGGGATCCGCCGACCGACGAGACCGGGTTCGTCGTTTGGCGGGCATCGGCCCCCGCCGAGGGCTCCGGCTCGACCGTGCACGAGGCCCTCTTCCGGCTCCGTGGAACGCGCCTGCTGCTCGTCGCTACCCACGACTACGAAGCCCCGTCGACGACGGCCGGGTTGCCCCCGGGCGGCGCGGACCTGTGCGGGGCGCCCGTGGCGGGCTCGAGCGGGGACTGAGCTCAGCCCGCGAGGGCGAGGACGAGCTCGTTCAGCAGAAGCATGCCGCGCTCGGTCGGAACGAGCCTCGCGTCCTCCTCGCGAAGCAGACCCCCCTCGAGGAGCGGCTCGATGGCCCGAGCCTCGGCCCAGGTGGCCGGGACGCCCTCGAGGATCCGCAGGCGCAGGAACACCTCCTCCAGGCGCGCCTCCTCGGGCCCGAGGCGCTCCTCGCCGCCGATGGGGAGCTCGCCCGCCTCGACCCGCCGGAGGTACTCCTCGGGCGGGCGGAGGTTCCACCACCGTCGCTCGCCCCGGAAGGAGTGGGCCCCGGCGCCGAGCCCCAGGTAGGGCCGCCGGCGCCAGTAGCCGAGGTTGTGGCGGCACTCCCGACCGGGCTTCGCCCAGTTGGAGACCTCGTAGTGGCGGTAGCCGGCCTCGCCGAGGAGCTCGCAGGCGAGCGCGAACATCTCGGCCTGGAGATCGGGGTCCGGGGCCGGTCGCAGCCCGAGGGCCACCTCCCGTCCGAGGGGCGTACCGAGCTCGACGGTGAGCGCGTACGCGCTCACGTGCTCGGGCCCGAGGGCGACCGCCTCGCGCAGGGTCCGCTCCCACGAGCCCAACGTCTCCCCCTCGACGCCGTAGATCAGGTCCAGGTTCACGTCCTCGAACCCCGCCTCGCGCGCGGCCGCCATGGCCCGGCGGACCGCGTCGGGTCCGTGGGCGCGTCCGAGCGCGGCGAGGACGGCGGGGTCGAAGGACTGGGCGCCCATGGACAGGCGCGTCGCCCCCGCCTCGCGCAGCCGCGCCAGCGCCTCCGCATCCACGGTCTCGGGGTTCGCCTCGACGGTCACCTCGGCGCCGGCCGGGACGTGGAAGCCCTCGCGGAGCTCCACGAGGAGCGCGGCGAGCTCCCCCGCGGGCAGCGTCGTCGGGGTGCCGCCCCCGACGAAGACCGTCTCGACCGGCTCGCCCCACCCCGGCCGGGCGAGCTCCGCCTCCCGCAGGAGGGCCCGCACGTACCGGGGGCGCAGGGGCTCGAGCCCCGCGTAGGCGTTGAAGTCGCAGTAGCCGCAGCGGGTGAGGCAGAAGGGCACGTGGACGTAGAGCCCGCTCACCGCCGCTCCCCCTGGTCCACCCGGAGGGCCGCGATGAACGCCTCCTGCGGGACGTCCACGCGGCCGACGCGCCGGAGCCTGGCCTTGCCCCGCTTCTGCTGCTCGAGGAGCTTCCGCTTGCGCGTCACGTCGCCCCCGTAGCACTTGGCGAGCACGTCCTTGCGCTTGGCCTTCACGGTCTCCCGGGCGATGATCCGAGAGCCGATCGCCGCCTGGATCGCCACGTCGAACAGCTGCCGCGGGATCAGCTCCCGCAGGCGCTCCACCATCGTCCGCCCGTACTGGTAGGCCTTGTCCCGGTGGACCACGCTGCTGAACGCGTCCACCGGCTCGCCGTGCAAGAGGATGTCCACGCGCACGAGGTCCGCGGGCTCGTAGCCCCAGGGCTCGTAGTCGAGGGAGGCGTAGCCGCGGGTGCGCGACTTCAGCTGGTCGAAGAAGTCGAAGATGATCTCGGCCAGCGGCAAGAGGTAGTGGACCTCGACCCGAGTCGTCGAGAGGTACTTCATGTCCACCATCTCGCCCCGCCGCGACTGGCAGAGCTCGAGGACGGCGCCGAGGTACTCGCTCGGGGTGATGATCGTGGCGAGCACGACCGGCTCCTCCACCCGGTCGTACGTGCCCGGCGGGGGCATCTCGCTCGGGTTGTGCACGACGATCGTCCGGTCGCCCCGGATCACGTGGAACTCCACGTTCGGCGCGGTCGCGATGAGCTCCAGACCGAACTCCCGCTCGAGCCGCTCCTTCACGATGTCCATGTGGAGCAGCCCGAGGAACCCGCAGCGGAAGCCGAACCCGAGCGCGCTCGAGGTCTCCGGCTCGAACACGAGGGCGGCGTCGTTCAGCCGCAGCTTCTCCAGGGCGTCGCGCAGGGCCGTGTAGTCGCCGCCCTCGGCGGGGAACAGCCCCGACCAGACCATCGGCTTCGGCTCGCGGTAGCCGGGCAGGGGCTCGTGGGCCCGCTCGCGGCCCTGCACCGTGATCGTGTCGCCGACCCGCACCTGGTGGACGTCCTTCAGGCCCGTCACGACGTAGCCGACCTCGCCGGGGCCGAGCTCGGGCACGGGCGTCGCCTCGGGGGCGAACACGCCGACCTCCTCGGCCTCCCAGTCCAGCCCCACGGCCATCGCGTGGAGCCTGGCGTTCGAGGGGAGGACCCCGTCCTTCACCCGGACGTAGGCGATGACCCCCCGGTAGGGGTCGAAGGTGGAGTCGAAGATCAGGGCCCGCAGCGGGTCCTCGGGCCGCCCCTGCGGCGGGGGCACGCGCCGGATCACGGCCGCGAGGAGCTCCGGCACCCCGGCGCCGGTCTTGCCGGAGACGGCCAGCACCTCCGCGGGGTCGCAGCCGACGAGCTCGGCGAGGTCCCGCCTCGTCCCCTCCACGTCGGCCGCGGGGAGGTCGATCTTGTTCACCGCGGGGACGATCACGAGCCCGGCGTCGCGGGCGAGGTGGAAGTTGGCGAGCGTCTGCGCCTCGATCCCCTGGGCCGCATCCACGAGCAGCACCGCCCCCTCGCAGGCGGCGAGGGACCGGGACACCTCGTAGGTGAAGTCCACGTGGCCGGGCGTGTCGATGAGGTTGAGCTCGTAGGTCTCCCCCTCGAGGGTGTGGGTGAGGCGCACCGCCTGGGCCTTGATGGTGATGCCCCGCTCCCGCTCGAGGTCCATCTTGTCCAGGTACTGCTCGCGCATCTCGCGCTCGGAGACGGCGTGGGTGAGCTCGAGCAGCCGATCGGCCAGGGTCGACTTCCCGTGGTCGATGTGGGCGATGATGCAGAAGTTCCGGATGCGGGTGGCGTCGGTCACGTCCAGCCCATCGTACGGGACGGGGTGCGCCGTTCGAGGGCGTATCGCCCCTGGTACACTGCACCGCCGTGGCGAACATCCGGTCCCAGATCAAGCGGAACCGCCAGGCGGCGAAGCGCCGTCCGCGGAACAGATCGGTGCGCTCGGCGCTGAAGACGGCCAAGAAGAAGGTACGCCTGGCCCTCGCCGAGGGCGACCTCGAGACGGCGATCGCCCGAGCCCGAGAGGCGATGCGCGCCTACGACAAGGCCGCCTCCAAGGGGATCCTGCACCCGCGCACCGCGGCCCGCCACAAGTCCCGGATCGCCCACGCCGTGAACCGCGTGGCGGCGCAGGCCGGGCAGGCCTCGAGCTAGCCCTCCTCCGCCGCGATCCTCGCCACGAGCACCGGCAGCACGATCTCGGCGTCCGCGCCGGACTTCAGCGCCCGGTCGGCCTCGACGACGGCCGCGTGGAGCTCCACGAGCCGCTCGATCGAGGTCCGTCGGGCCTGCTCGCGGTAGCGGCGGGCCTGCCACTCGAACCGCAGGCCGGCGGCGCGGGCCAGCTCCCCGAGGGGTAGCCGGTCGGGCAGCGACCGGACCCGGAGGAGGTCCCGCACCCGGGCCGCGATGCCGCCGAGGACCTTCAGGGGGTCCTCCCGGGCCTCGAGCAGGGTCCGCAGGGCGCGCATCGCCCCGGGCGCGTCGTGCGCGAAGGCGGCGTCGCACAGGTCCCACACGTGCCGCTCCCCGAGCCCCCGGAACTGGCGCTCGACGTGATCCCGGCCCAGGCGCTCGCCTGGGAAGGCCGAGCGGAGCTGCTCCAGCGCCTGCGCGAGGGTCGCGGGGTCCTCCCCCAGAGTCTCCACGAGCGCGGCCGCCCCCTCCGGGGCGAGCTCGACCCCCTGGGACGCCGCGCGACGCATGAGCCATCCGGGCAGGTCCTTGCGGGCGAGGGCCACCTCTCGCACCTCGCCGACGGGCTCGACGAGCTTCGCGAGCGCCGCCGGGGCCTTCGCCCGCTCGGCCACCGTGGCGCACAGGACGAGGGTCGCGGACGGGTCCGGGTGGGCGAGGTAGGCGGCGAGCTCCCGCAGGGCCTCCTCGGGTAGCGAGCGGCAGTCGGTCACGACGAGGGCCCGGGCCTCGCCGAACAGGGAGGGCGTCGCGAGGTCCGCGAGCTCCCCGCCGCGCCACTCCTCCGCCGCCACCTCCCGGACCTCGACACCCACCCCGACGATCTCCCGCGCCCGCTCCCGGAGCAGGAAGGGATCCGGCCCGAAGAGCAGGTGGACGGGGGTCCGGCGGGGGGTCACGGCTCGGATGCTACCAACAGCCCCTGCGGCGAGAAGCGCACGACGACGTCGCCGAGCCGGTCGGTCCGCAGCACCGCAGCGCCGGCCTCGCGGAGGGTGGCGAGGACGCTCGGCACGGGGTGCCCGTACGGGTTCGGCTGCCCCACGCTCACCACCGCCACCTCGGCGTGGACGGCGCGCAGGAAGACCTCCGAGGAGGTGTCCCCGCCGTGGTGCGGCACCTTCAGCACGTCCGCCGCGATCGGGGCGCCTGCCTCGAGCATCGCCTCCTGGGAGGGGACCTCGGCGTCCCCCGGGAAGAGCACGACGTCCTCCCCGAGCGAGATCCGCAGCACGAGGGAGTCGTTGTTGGGGTCCGAGGCGGTCCCCTCCGCGCAGGCCTCGGGCGCGAGCACCTCGACCCGGAGGTCCCCCACCGTGAGCACGTCGCCAGCGCGGGGGTGCCGGACCGGGAGCCGCTCCTCCTCGAGGGCCCGCAGGAACGCGGCGTAGGCGGGCGAGGGCTCGTCGCACCCCGGCTCGATCACGAGCCCCACCGGCAGGCGCCCGAACACGTCGGGGAAGCCCGCGACGTGGTCGGCGTGGGGGTGGGTGGCCACGGCGAGATCCAGGCGACGGACCCCGAGCGCCACGAGCTCCGTGGCGACCTGCGTCGGCTCCGGCCCCGCGTCGATGAGGATCGTGGCCCCGCCCGGGCTCGTCACGAGGGCCGCGTCGCCCTGGCCGACGTCGAAGAAGCGGACCGCGAGGCCCGAGGGGGGGCCGGTCCCGAGGGCGGAGCCCCACGCGAGCACCGGCAGGGCGACCCCGAGCGCGACCCACGCCCGCCCGAGCCGCCGCCCGGACCGGAGCCAGGCGGCGATCCCGCAGACGATGGCGAGGCTGCCGACGAGCACCGCGGGCCCGCCGCCCGAGGTGACCCAGGGCAGCGGCGCGGTGGACATCCGATCCGCCACCGCCGCCAGGTAGCCGAGGGGCAGGCGGGCGAGGAGCGCGACGGGCCGGCCGAGCGCCGGCGAGATCAGGCCGAGCCCGGCCGCCGCGAGGCCGAGGAGCAGGGCGGGCGAGACGGCCGGGAAGGCGAGCACGTTCGCGACGATCGTCCCCAGGGGGACCTCGTGGAAGACCGAGAGCAGGATCGGGGACACGCCGAGCTGGGCCGCGAGCGTGGCCCCCGTGGCGAGCGCGATCGGCCGGGGCAGCGGTCGCAGCCGCTCGGCGATGGGCGTGGCCATCGCGACCATGGCCGCCGTCGCGGCGACGGAGAGCTGGAACCCCACTGACCACGCGAGGGCCGGATCGAGGACGAGCAGCCCGAGCACGGCTCCGGCGAGGACGCTGCCCGCGCTCCTCGGCCGACCGAGCAGGCCTCCCGCGAGGGCGAGGCCCGCCATGACCCCCGCCCGCATCACCGAGGGCTCCGCGCCGGTGAGGACCGTGAAGAAGGCCACGGTCACAAGGCCGACGCCGAAGCGCGCGAGGGGCCCCAGCCGCAGCGCGAGGGCGAGGGCGAGGACCGGGGCGAGGACCATCGCCACGTTCCCGCCGGAGACCACGAGGAGGTGGCCGAGCCCGGTCGCCCGGAAGTCCCGCTCGAGGCCCTCGTCCAGGCCCGAGTCGTCACCGAGGGCGAGGCCGAGGAGCAGGCCGGCCTCCCGCGGCGGGAACGAGGAGCGGATCCGGGCCCCCACGGCGGCCCGGACCGCCTGGGCGGCGCGGACGATCGGGTTGGCGGACGGGCCGAGGCGCTCGACCTCCGAGGCCGAGAGCTCCGCCCCGATCCCCCGGCGCAGGAGGGTCTCGGTGAACCCCGGATCCTCCGGCACCCGCAGCCCGCCCGCGAGCCGCAGGCGGTCCCCCCGGGCCGCGGCGGGCGGCTCGCCGTAGGCCGAGACCCAGAGCGGCTCGCGCACCGCCCAGGCGCGCCCGTCGGCGACGAGGCGACGCGCGTCGAGGATGGCCGACCAGCCCCGGGCGTTCCGGCGCGGGTCCACCCGGAGCTCGCCCTCCACCTCGACCCGGGCCGGGGCGAGCGCGCGCGCGAGCGAGCCCGCCGTGCGCGCTCGGTGGAGCCCGCCCCACCCGATGCCGACCGCGAGGAGCCCGAGCCCGAGGACCCCGAGGACGAGCAGCCCGGCCGGGCGTCGGGGGGCGAGGGCCGCGACCGCGAGGCCGGCGCAGCCGATCGCCAGCCAGGCCCACCAGGGACCCGGAGCGACCGGCGCCGCGAGCAGGCCCAGGCCGAAGCCCGCGGCGGCGACGGGGAGCCGCCAGCCGTTCACACCGTCACGAGGTCACGGATGTTCGCCAGCGTGGCCTCGCCGATCCCGCTGACCTCGATCAGCTCGTCCACGCTCGAGAAGGGGCCGTGCTCGGTCCGGTGGTCCACGATGCGCTGGGCGAGGACCGGGCCGATCCCCGGCAGGGCCTCGAGCTCCGCCGCCGTGGCGGTGTTCAGGTTCACGAGCCCGGCGCCGGAGCCCCCGGTCCCGCCCGCCGGGGAGGGCGTCGCCTGCGCCCGCCCCCGCTCGGGGACGAGGATCTGCGTGCCGTCGGCGAGGGGCGCCGCGAGGTTGAGGGCGTCGAGCTGCGCCTTCCTGCCTGGCCCGCCGGCGGCCCGGATCGCGTCGATCACGCGCGAGCCGGCCTCGAGCTCGTACACGCCCGGGTGTCGGACCGCCCCCGCGACGTGGACGAGCACGGGGGGCGACGGCGAGGCCGACGGCGTCCCCGGTGGGGCCGGTCCGGCCTCCCGGGCCGTCACCACCACCGGCCTCGGCAGCGAGCGCACGTACCAGAGCCCGGCTCCCGCGAGGAGCGCGAGGAGGAGGAGGACGAGGCCCGCGAGCTCCGCGCGCGAGAGCGCCGCGAGCCGTTCGCGAAGGGGGTCGTGAGCCATGGGCGCCTCCCGGTTCGTTCGGACCAGGGGACGCTAGGCCGCCCGCGGGGCGCCGGCTGTGACCTAGCGCACAGCGACGTCGCGCCCGGCGCGCTCCGAGCCGTTCGGGCTGGGCGATATCTCGATCCCGGGCTCGGGGCGCGGTTCCTCGGAGGCCTCGTCCTGCCTCGTGGCCCGGGGAAGGGTGAAGGTGAACTCCGCCCCGCCGCCCTCGGCCTCGCCCACGGAGATCGTGCCGCCGTGGGCCTCCACGAGGCCCCGGCAGATGTACAGGCCGAGCCCCGATCCGGGCTTCGCGGCGCCCTCCTCGAGGCGACGGAACCGCTCGAAGATCCCCTCGCGCTGCTCGGGGGGGATCCCCGGCCCCTCGTCGGCCACCCGGAAGCGCACGAGCTCGTCCTCCTCCTCCACGACGATCCGGACCTTCGAGTCGGGCGGCGCGTACTTCCGCGCGTTGTCGAGGAGGTTCGTGAGGACCCGGATGATCGCGTCGGGATCGCACCGCACCTTCCCCACCCGGCCGATGCTGATCACCAGACGCCCCGTCATGCCCGAGGCCTGGGCCGCCTCGGTGAGGAGCTTCCGGGGTTCGGTCGGCACGAGCGTGAGGCGGAGCGCCCCGTCCTCGATCCGGGAGACCGTGAGGAGGTCGTCCACGAGCCGGGCCAGGCGCTGGGCCTGGGCGGCCGCGCCGTCGATGAGCTCGAGGCGGTGCTGGGCGGTGAGGGCCCCGTCGTGGTCCCGGAGGGCGGAGAGCACGCCGATGATGGCCGCGAGGGGGCTCCGGAACTCGTGGGCGGCGACGGCGACGAACTCGGACTTGGCGAGGTCCACCCGGCGCAACCGTTCGACCTCCGCTCGATGGACGGAGAGCTCACGGCCCCGCGCCTCCACCTCCGCCTGGAGCTCCCGTCCGCGCCGGCGGTGGAGCGCCCGCTGCTGCGCGAGCATCCCGACGGCGAAGCCGGTGATCAGGACGAGCGAGAGCCGGTGCACCGCGAGCTCGCGCGGCAGCCCGCCGTCCGCGAGGAGGAGCGCCGCGTAGAGCACGTCCACGCCCGCGGCCACGCCCATCGTGACCGGGAGGTCGTACCGCATCCCGGCGGAGATCACGACGATGAGGTACAGCGCCCAGTGGTCGCTCGCCGCGCCGCCCGTGACGAGGACCCAAGCCGTGACGAACGCGGTGTCGAGGAGGAGCACCATGGCCCGGACGGCCGTGGACGGCTCGTGGGGGCCGAAGGCGAAGAGCGAGCCGATCGCGTAGACGAGGGCCAGGCCGAGGACCACGATCCGGGGGCTCCCGTGCTGCCCGCCGGCGAACGGGGAGAGGGCCTCGATGCCGACCACCACGAGGACGACGGCGAGCCGCACGACCGAGATCCAGCGCTCGGTGCGCAGGGCGTCGAACACCCGCCCGCGCGCGCCGTCCCGACGCCTTCGTCGTGCGTCCGCTCCCATGGTCTCCTCCGGCCGGCTGCGACGGACCATCCGGCTCCGGCCTCCCGATGCTGTATCGGGGCCCGTCACGGTGCGGTTGAGCGGAACCGGCGTAGGCCTTCCGGCGGACCCCTCGCCCTCAGCGCCCGGTGACCAGGTTCACCAGACGCGGAGGCCGGGCGATCACCGTCCGGACCTCCCGCTCGCCGAGGGCTCGGCGCACCCGCTCCGAGCCGAGCGCGAGCTCCCGGCACGTCGCCTCGTCGGCGTCCGCGTCCACCTCGATCCGGTCCCGGACCTTCCCGTCCACCTGCACGACGAGGGTGACCCGCTCCTCGCGCGCGAGCTCGGGGTCGTAGGAGGGCCAGCGCGCGAGGTGGACGCTCTCGGCGTGCCCGAGGTCCTCGCGCCAGAGCTCCTCGGCGGCGAAGGGCGCGAGCGGCGCGAGCATGAGCACGAGGGCCTCCGCGGCCCCCCGAGCCCCTCCGCCGGCGTCGAGGGACCGGCGGATCTCGTTCGTGAGGACCATGAGCTTGGAGATCGCCGTGTTGAACCGGTACCGGTCGAGGTCCTCCAACACGCCCTTGATGGTGCGGTGGGTGAGCCGGACGAGCTCCTCGGGTTCGGGCGCCCCCGTGGCCGCGGCGTCCGCCACCGCCTGGAAGACCCGCCCGAGCCACGCGTTCACCCCCGGCCGACGCTCGGGGTCCGGCGCGATGAGCTTCCAGTCGATGTCGTCCTCGAAGGGGCCCGCGAAGAGCATCATGAGGCGCATCGTGTCGGCGCCCCAGCGCTCCACGATCGGCATCGGCTCGACGATGTTGCCCTTGGACTTGCTCATCGCCGCGCCGCCGTAGATCACCTGCCCCTGGTTCATGAGGCGGGGGAAGGGCTCGGTGAAGGAGACCATCCCCATGTCGTGGAGGACCTTGGTGAAGAACCGGGAGTAGAGCAGGTGGAGGATCGCGTGCTCGACCCCGCCCGTGTACTGGCTCACCGGCATCCAGCGCTCGACGTCCTCGGTGCGGAAGGGGCCGCCCTCGTACCGCGGCGAGCAGTAGCGGAAGAAGTACCACGACGAGTCCACGAACGTGTCCATCGTGTCCGTGTCCCGCACGGCGTCGCGCCCGCAGCGGGGACAGCTCGTGTGCTTCCAGGTGGGGTGGCGCGCGAGCGGCGACTCGCCGCCGGGCTGGAAGTCCACGTCCTCGGGGAGCTCCACGGGGAGCTGGTCGTCCGGCACCGGGACCTCGCCGCAGTCCGGGCAGTGGACGATGGGGATCGGGGCCCCCCAGTACCGCTGGCGACTGATCAGCCAGTCCCGCAGCCGGTAGGTCACCGTGGCGCGGCCGCGGCCCTGCCCCTCGAGCCACGCGCAGACCTTCGGGATCGCCTCCGGGGTGGGCTCGCCGTCGAAGGGGCCCGAGGCGACCATCACCCCCTCGCCGGTGTAGGCCTCCGTCATCCCCTCCGGATCGAGCGGCTCCCCCTCGGCCGGCTGGATGACCACCCGGATGGGGACGCCGTGGGCCCGGGCGAAGGCGAAGTCCCGCTCGTCGTGGGCGGGGACCCCCATGATGGCCCCGGTCCCGTACTCCATGAGGACGTAGGGGGCGACGAAGCAGGGGACGCGCTCCCCGTTCACCGGGTTCACCGCGTGGACGCCGAGCAGGACGCCCCTCGTGGTGTCGGCCTCCTCCCGCTTGGCGAGCGGCGTCGCCCGCACCTCCTCCACGAGGGGCCGGACCCGCTCCCAGCTCCCCGCGGCCTCCGCGAGCTTCGGCACGAGGGGGTGCTCGACGGCGAACACGAAGAACGTCACCCCCCACAGCGTGTCCGGACGCGTGGTGAAGACCTCGACCTCGTCACCCGTCTCGGCGATCGAGAACGTCACCTGCGCGCCCTCGGAGCGGCCGATCCAGTTGCGCTGCATCGTGATCACGCGCTCCGGCCAGTCCTCGAGCTGGGCCATGTCGTCGAGGAGCCGCTGCGCGTACGCGGTGATGCGGAAGAACCACTGCGTGAGGTCGCGGCGCTCGACGGGCGTCCCGCAGCGCTCGCAGGCGCCGCCAACGACCTGCTCGTTCGCGAGGACCGTCGCGTCCTTCGGGCACCAGTTCACCGGAGCCGTCTTGCGGTAGGCGAGACCCCGCTCGAAGAAGCGCAGGAACAGCCACTGGGTCCACCGGTAGTACTCGGGATCGCACGTGTGCAGGCGCCGGGTCCAGTCGAAGGACATCCCCATCCGGCGGAAGGACCGCGCCTGCTGCTCGATGTTCGCGTAGGTCCACTCCTTCGGCGGGATCCCCCGCTGGATGGCCGCGTTCTCCGCGGGCAGCCCGAACGCGTCCCACCCGATCGGGTGGAGCACGTTGTACCCGCGCATCGCCGCGTACCGGGCCACCACGTCACCGCCGCTGAAGGCCTCCGCGTGCCCCATGTGGAGGTCGCCCGAGGGGTAGGGGAACATGTCGAGCGCGTAGAACCGGGGGCGGGGGTCCTCCGGATCGTCGGGGGCCCGGTACAGCCCCTCGGCCTCCCAGCGCTCGATCCACTTCGGCTCGATCTCGGATGGCTCGTACCGACGCATGGCGCGCCCATGGTAGCGGACGATGCGCGCGACCTGGGCGATTGGACCCCGGCCCGGGGCTCGGGCTATCCTGGGGCCGGATCCCTTCGTTCGGAGGAGACGCCATGAGCATGACGGTCCTACCCCCGGACCGCCTGCCGGTGGGCCCCTCGAACGAGGACCAGTATCGGCTGGCGGTCGAGGAGGCTCGTGCACAGGCCGAGGCCCTCCGGCACGCGGTGTGTCGCGCGAACGACCTGGTCCGCCAGCTCGAGGAGATGGTCGAGGCCCTGCGCGCGATCCTCCTGTACCCGAAGGCGTACGACTGGCCCCCGCTCGAGCCGTCCGCCGAGCCGCCCGAGCCCGACGAGGTCGTGGTGCTCGACCCGCCGAAGCGCACCGCGGCCTCGGCGTGAGCCCGGGCGACGCGCCGCTCAGCCGGCGACCGCGAGCCGCGGCGCCAGCCCGCCCTCGCGCCGGACCAGGGCCGGGACCTCGTCGGCCGGCACGGGCCGGCTGAACAGGAAGCCCTGGGCGTAGCGGCAGCCGTTCGAGCGGAGCCACACGTACTCGCCGGGGGTCTCCACGCCCTCGGCGAGCGGCAGCATGCCCAGGCTCTGGGCGAGCTGGATCACCGCGCGCACCATCCCGGCGAGGTCCCGGTCCCGGTCCACGTCCCGGACGAACATCCGATCGATCTTCAGGACCTCCACCGGCATGAGCTTGAGACGGGCGAGCGAGGAGTAGCCGGTCCCGAAGTCGTCGATGGCGATGGGGATGCCCCAGGCGTGGAGCTCGGCGAGCACGCGCTGCGTGCGCTCGGGATCGGTCATCGCCGTGGACTCGGTGATCTCGAGCTCGATCGCCCTCGGGCCGAGGCCGGCCTCGTGCAGGCGCTCGAGCACGCGCACCCCCAGGCGAGGTGACCAGAGCTCCCGGGGCGAGAGGTTGTGGCCGATCGGGATCTCCAGGCCCTGCTCGCGCCAGGCGAGGTGCTGGCGGATGGCCTCGCCGAGCACCCAGTCGCCGATCGCCTCGATGAGGCCGAGCTCCTCGGCCACCGGGATGAACTCCCCCGGAGGCACGAGCCCGCCGTTGGGCTCCTGCCAGCGGATCAGGGCCTCCACCGAGCGGACGCTGCCGTCGGCGAGGTCCACGATCGGCTGGTAGTGGAGGACCCAGTGCCGCTCCTCGACGGCCCGGCGGAGGCGGGTGGTGAAGGAGAGGTGGGCCCGCGGGTCGCTCCCGTCGTGGGCGTACACGACGAAGCCCCCCGGCCTGGTCCGCTTGGCCTCGTACATCGCGGTGTCGGCGTTGCGGAGCAGGGTCTGGGGGTCCTGCGCGTCCCGGGGGAACAGGCTGATCCCGATGCTCGCCGAGGCGTAGAACTCGGCCCCATCGAGCCGGAAGGGCTCGCGGAGGGTCTCCCGCACGCGCTCGGCCACGGACTCGGCGACGGCGAGACCCGCGTCCTCCTCCGGACCCGGTCCGAGGCCCCGCTCGAGGTCGGCCAGGAGGAGCAGGAACTCGTCCCCGCCCTGGCGCGCGACGAGGTCCGTCTCCCGGGTGCACCCGCGCAGGCGCTCGGCGAGCTGCACGAGCAGCTCGTCGCCGACGTGGTGCCCCATCGAGTCGTTGACGAGCTTGAAGTTGTCCAGGTCCAGGTAGAGCACGCCGACCGCGAGCTCGTGCCGGCGGGCCCGGGCCAGGGCGAGCTCGAGCATCTCCTCGAAGAGCGCGCGGTTCGGGAGCCCCGTGAGCTTGTCGTGGTAGGCGAGGAAGGCCACCTGCTCCTCGGCCCGCTTGCGCTCGGTGATGTCGAAGATCACGCCCTGGATCAGCCAGGGCTCGCCCCGCTCGTTGCGCACGACGAACGCCTGCTCGCTCACCCAGATGACCTCCCCGTCCTCGCGGATCATCCGGTACTCGTGCGAGAGGGACCGCCCCTCGCGCACCGCCTCCTGGTACTCCTCCCAGGCTCGATCGATGTCCTCCGGGTGCACGTGCCGGCGCCAGCAGTAGGGATCCTCCAGCCACTCCCGCTGGCTGATCCCGAGGAGCTCGGTGACCTGCGGGCTCACGTAGATCGAGTCCTGGTCGGGGTCGATCGGATCGATGTAGGTGATCGCCGGGATCCCCTCGACGAGGGCGGCGTACTTGGCCTCGGCCTCGAAGCGGGCGGCCTCACCGCGCCGCAATTCGGAGAGGTCCCGCAGGGCCACCACGAGGTACCGGCCCGCCGGCCCGTCCACCGTGCCGAGGTGCACCTCCACGGGGACCTCGACCCCGTCGGCCCGGCGGCAGAGTCCCGGGAGCGAGCCGAGCCCCGCGGCCTCCTCGCCCAGGGGATCGTCGGCGAGCACGAGGTCCGCGACGGGCCGGCCGACGAGCTCCTCGCGATGGTACCCCGTCAGGGCCTCGGCCCGGCGGTTCGCGTAGACGATCCGCCCGTCGTGGGCGGCCACCACGAGGCACTCCGGCGTCGCCTCGAGCAGGCTCGAGGGCGCGAGCGCATCGTCGAGGTCCGGCTGCCCGGCGCGATCCTCGTTCGACCTCATCTCCCCACCCGACCCGGCGCCGTCGCCGGGTGTCTCACGTAGGGTCGGTCGAACGAGGGACGAACCTTAGCCGGAGGGCTGGCGCTCCTCCAGGCCCCAGGGGGACCCGTGCTCCTTGAGCAGGTCGAGGTACGGCACGGGATCGAAGGCCTCGGGTCCGAGCACCCCCGCCCCCTGCCAGACCCCGGTCGCGAGGAGCTCGAGGGCCACGGCGGGGTTCAGCGCGGTCTGCCAGACGACCGCCTGCGCCCCGTCCCGCCGGTAGCACTCCTCGTTGTCCACCACGTGGTACAGGTAGACCTCGCGCCGGGACCCGTCGGTGCCCGTGCCCCGGACCCACGTGCCGACGCAGGTCTTGCCCGTCATCCGGTCGCCCAGGGTCGCCGGATCGGGCAGGAGCGCGGCCACGACGTCGCGTGGAGCGACCTCCACCTCCCCCACCCGGATCTCGTCCTTGCGGTCCAGACCGAGCTTGTGGAGGGTCTTCAGGACCTCGATGAACTCCTCCCCGAGCCCGTACTTGAAGGTGACCTTGCGGCACCGGATCCGGCGGGGGATGAGGACGACCTCCTCGTGCTCCACGTGGACGCACTCGATGGGGCCCACCTCGGGGAACGTGAAGGTCTCGGGCTCCGAGAAGGGCGGCAGCGTGTACCAGCCGCGGTCGGCCTCCCACACGAGCGGGGGGTTCAGGCACTCCTCGATGGTGGTCCAGATCGAGAAGCCCGGCGCGAAGTCGTACCCCTGGACGACGATGTCCGAGCCGTCCCGCACGTTGCACTCCTCGATCTCCGAGAAGAGGTGGTCCTGCGCGTACCGGGCGAAGACGTCGGAGAGCCCCGGATCCACGCCGCACCCCACGAGCGCGAGGAGCCCCCGCTCCTCCCACTCGGCCGCGCGCGCGAACTGGTCGTCCCCGAGCTTCTTCCCCGGCAGCTCGAAGGGCCTCTCGGGGTGCGGCTCGGAGAGCGAGAGCGCGAGGTCCATGTAGGTCACGCCGGCCTCGAAGCAGGCGGTGAAGATGGGCATGACCCACCGCGGATCGACCGCGTTCAGCACGTGCGTGATGCGCTCGGCCCGGATGAGCTCGATCACCTGCTGGGGGTCGGAGGCGTCCACGCGGGCCGCGCTGAACCGACCCCTCCCCCCGTCGTAGCGCTCCACCACGCGCTGCGCCCGTCCGGGGTCGTGGTCCGCGAAGACGATGTGCTCGTAGAAGTCACGCCGGCCGACGATCGGCGCGAAGGCCGTGCCGACGCCGCCACATCCGATCACCAGGATCCTCATCCGAACGCTCCTCGTCGAGGTCGAGCCGCGCCCGATGCTACCCGCCCCGGGCCCCGGGCCGGCATGGACCGAGCGCACAGGTTGCACCGTCGCGGTTCGCCGACCGGGCGGTACCCCGCGCGTGGAGGCGGTCGAGGTGGTCGGGTCGGGGAGGGAGCGGACCCCCTACGGGTCGGGTCCGGCCCGGGCGTCCCCGGCCGGGAGCCGGTGCAGCACCGGGGGCAGGGCCACCGGGTGCTCGAAGGGCCATGGACCACGACCTCGGGCGGGAGCTCCACATCCCCTCCCCGTGGTGCGGACGAGGTCCTTCGCAGGGACCCTGAGGTCCATGCACGCGGCGCCCGAGGAGCGGGCGGGAGCGGGTCGGTCGCCGGTGATAGGGTGGCCTTGCGCGCCGCGCGACCGGAGCCGACGGCGGGGCGCCCCTGGGAAGGGGGCGGGAGCATGGCAAGGAGATCCGCCTCCCTCGTCGGGTGCGTGGCAGCCGCGCTCGTGCAGCTCCCCGCCCCATCGGCCCACGGCGCGGCGGGCGACCTCGATCCCTCCTTCAGCACCGGCGGGCACGTGACGAGCAGCGCCTTCTTCGACATGGGCGGCGGGAACGTGATCGCCCTCCAGGCCGACGGGAAGATCCTGGTGGCCGGGTACGTCCTGGGGGCGGACGGTCGAGCGAGGTTCGCGATCGCTCGGTTCGGGGGCGACGGGAGCCCCGATCCGACCTTCGGCGGGGACGGGATCGTCTCGACGACGTTCCGGACCGGCGAGACGTGTGAGGAGGTCGCGAGATCCGTGCTCCTCCAGGACGACGCCAGGATCCTGGCCGTCGGCACGTCCTCGTGCGAGCGATCGGCCACAGGGGGCGCCTCGGCGCGCGACGCCTGGTTCGCGATCGCCAGGTACGAGCCCGACGGCACGCCGGATGCGACGTTCGGCGACGAGGGTGCGGTGCTCACGAGCTTCGGAGACCCCGACCGCTGCAACGCTCAGGCGGTGGCGGGGGCCCTCACGCCGGACGGCGAGATCGTCGCGGCCGGCACGGCCTCCTGCCGCAAGGCCGGCCTCGACTCCCGCTTCGCGGTCGCGCGCTACACGGCCGATGGGACGCTGGGCACGGGCTTCGGCGGGGACGGCAAGGTGAGGACGAACCTCACGTCGCAGTTCGACCACCTCACGGACGTCGTCGTGCAACCCGACGGCAAGCTCGTGGCCGGGGGCACGGCGGCGCTCTGGGTGGTCGAGATCCCCGATGCGCTCGAGTCGCGAGCCGCGCTGGTCCGCTACGAGCCCGACGGGCGACTCGATACGAGCTTCGGAGGCGGCGACGGCATGGTGATGACCTCCTTCCGCAGCCGCACCTGTCCCGGCTCCAACGAGTCCTACGGCCTCGCGATCCAGCCCGATGGGAGGATCCTCGAGGGCGGCAGCGCCGCCTGCGCCGCCGCTCCCGGCGGGGTCCCGCACCCGAGGTGGGCCCTCGCACGGTACCGACCGAGCGGCCGGCTGGATCGGACGTTCGGGGGCGACGGGAGGGTCGTCACGATCTTCGCCGAGGAGACCGCCACCGACTGGATGTACGGCGGCCTCGCGGTCCAGGCGAACGGGAAGATCGTCGCAGCGGGGACCGCGGGCAGGTGGAACGGCAGGTTCACGCTCGCCCGCTACCGCCCGAGCGGCAGGCTCGATCCGCGGTTCGGCGCCGACGGGAAGGCGCAGAGCTCGTTCGGGACCGCGCCGAGGTGCGGACGTGGTCTGTGGGACGGGCTGGCGATCCAGTCGGACGGGCGGATCGTCGTCTCGGGAGGTGGAGGATGCCTCTCGAGCTTCGTGATGGCCCGGTACCTCCCGTCCTGACGCCGGCGCGACCGGGCGACGAACCCTGGTGGACCCAAGGGGACTCGAACCCCTGACCTCTTGGCTGCCAGCCAAGCGCTCTACCAGCTGAGCTATGGGCCCCGGCGCAACGATTGTACCGGCCGATCAGCCGGCCGCCGGGGTCGCGGCCTCGAGCCCCGCGAGGCGCTTCAGCGCGCGCACCTTCTCGGTCCTGCCCGCCCGGGCCTCGGCGAGGGCCCGGCGCAGGGACTCGATCGTGGCGTCGTAGAGCCCTCGATCCACCGGGTACGGGTGGCCGTCCTTGCCCCCGTGGGCCCAGGAGAACGAGAAGGGGTCGCGGATCGAGGTGGGCTCGCCGTAGGCGACCTCGGCCACGAGCGCGAGGGCCCGCAGGCCCTTGGCGCCCAGCCCCGGCACGGCGAGGAGCGAGGTGTAGTCGGCGGGCTGGGCCTCGTAGGCGGCGAGGAGCACCCGGCGCAGCCGCTCGGGGTGGAGGTCCTCGAGGTCGAGCCCGTGCCGTCGCGGCGCCTCGAGCACGCGGATCCGCTCGAGCTCGCTGAGCACCGGGCCCGGACCCTCGCGGGCGAGGGACGCGGAGACAGAGCGGTTCCCCTCGGCCTCGCCCGCGACGAGGTTCAGCACCGGCACGCGACCCGCGCCCGCGACGGCGGCGTGGGGGTCGGCGTCGAAGCGGGCCGGCGTGAGCCAGTGGTAGCGCCGGGCCATCCCCGTGGCCTCGTTCATCCCCTGCTGGACCACCGCCCACGTCCCCTCGGCCGAGAAGAGGAACGTGTGCTGATAGACCTGGAAGCCGTCTTGGACCGCCGAGGAGTCGACCTTGGCCGCGAGGCGGCTCGCGAGCACGAGCCGCTCGGCGTCCTGGCCGGTCCGCTCGCAGGCCCGGCGGATCTCCTCCGGCGTGCGCCGCGAGGCCGCGCCCTTGCCGCCCGCCACGACGAGCCCGACCTCCTCTTCGAGCCCCCGCAGCCCCGCCTTCAGGGCCCCGCACACGGTGGTCGTGAGCCCGCTCGAGTGCCAGTCGAACCCGAGCACGCACCCGAGCGCCTGGAACCAGAAGGGGTCGGCGAGCCGACGCAGGAGACCGCCCGCGCCCTCCTCGGCCGCGATGGCGAGGCAGATCTCCCGGGCGAGCGGGACCATGCGCTCCACCAGCCAGGCCGGTGCCCGCCCGCGGTGCAGGGGGAGGTCCGCGTACCCCGTCCTCACGGACCCAGCATAGGCGGCCCTCAGCGCCGGTCGGCGGAGGCGGCGGCGCCGGGCTCCTCCCAGGCCAGGCGCGGCGCGTCCCCCCACAGGCGCTCGAGGTCGTAGTACTCGCGCTCCTCGGGCGCGAAGACGTGGACCACGATGTCCACGTAGTCGAGCAGCACCCAGCGGGCCTCGTGCTCGCCCTCCCGCCGCACCGGGCGCTGACCGAGGCGGCGGAGGGCCTTCTCGACCTCCTCGACGATCGTGCGCACCTGGCGGTCGCTCGTCCCGGTGCAGATCACGAAGGCGTCGGTGATCACGATGAGCTCGCGGACGTCGAGGATCACCACGTCCTCGGCCTGCTTCGCGGCGGCCGCCCGGGCCGCGGCGATGGCGAGGTCACGGCTGCCGAGGTCCCTACCGCCCGGCACGCCCGGCCCTCACGCCGTGAGGTCCTCTCCGACGACCACGGTCACGTCCGCCATCCCGGACGCCGGCCCGCCCACCTGCACCTCGCCCACACCCAAGGAGTCTCGCACACGCTCGGCCAGGTCGCGGAGCCCCTCGTCGGGGACGACGACCGCCGTCACCTCGTGGCCGAAGCTCGCGGCGTTCTCCGACAGCACGACCCGGAACCCCGCGGGCACGAGGCGCTCGGCGACGAGCTCCCCCACCCCCGGCACCCCGCTGCCGTTCAGCACCACGACGGGGACGACCTCCCGGTCGGGCAGCCCCCAGAGGGCGGTGATCACGGAGCGGAGCACCTCGGGGTCCGCGCGGGAGACCTCGGCCGCGACCTCCTCCACGGGCAGGACCTCGACCCGTGCGCCGCGGGCCCCGTTCAACAGCTCGGCGAGGGCGGTCGGCGAGTCCGCCTCCGCGAGGTCGGTCGGCGCCCAGGCCACGGTCTCCAGGGTCGCGGCCAGGACCGAGGCCCAGGCGCCGGGATCCGTGGACGCCTGGGCGAGCGCCTCGGCGCCGCCGAACGTCCGGCCTCCGAGCTCGATCCCGCCCGAGCGGTCCACGAGCTCCGCGAAGCGCTCGCCCGAGAGGACGACGTGGTGCGGGATCCAGGCGCCGAAGAGGTTCGCCACCGCCGTCGCCGCCGTGGGCCCGTCGAGCACCGCCGCCTCCTCCACGGTGGCGTCCCCCTGGCCCGGGATCACGAGGGCGAGCCCCCGGGGCAGCACGAGGGCGGCCGGCCGGAGCGAGCCGCCCGAGCCGACGACCGCGACGAGGGGCCCCTCGGGGGCCCGGACCACGAGGAGCGCGAGGTCCGCGGGCTCGGGCGGGGGCGAGGGCCGCGCGGGCTCCGGGCGCGCCAGCCGGACCGCCGCGAGGGCGCCCACGAGCACGATGAGGACGGCGGCGAGGGAGAGCCGCCCGCGCGTCACCGGTACAGCCCCATCTTCTCGATGTAGCTCTTCACGCCCTCGGGAACGAGGTACCGGATGGGCCGGCCCTCGCGGACCCGCTGCCGGATGTCCGTCGAGCTGATCGCGAGGGCCGGGATGTTCATCACGGACACGTTCGGATGGGCCGTCGGGGCCTCGGCCTCGAAGTGGGCGAGGTCGTAGCCCGGGCGGGTCGCGGCGATGAAGTGGGCGAGGGACAGGATCTCGGTGGGATCCTTCCAGGAGAAGATCTCGAGCATCGCGTCGGCGCCGGTGACGAAGAAGAGCTCGGCCCCGGGGTGCTCCTCGCGCAGGGCGCGCAGCGTGTCCACGGTGTAGGTGGGACCGGGGCGGTCGATCTCGATGCGGGAGACCGTGAAGCGGGGGTTGCTGGCGGTCGCGATGACCGTCATCAGGTAGCGGTGCTCGGCCGGCGTCACCTCCCGGTCGGCCTTCATCCACGGGCGGCCGGTGGGGACGAAGATCACCTGCTCCAGGCCGAACTGGACCGCGGCCTCCTCGGCGGTGAGGAGGTGGCCGTGATGGATCGGATCGAAGGTGCCGCCCATCACGCCGAGGCGCCGTCCCACGGCGCCTATCCTACGGCCGGTCCTCCGCCGAGCCGCGGAGGCGGAGCCGCTCGATGAAGGCCTGGAGGTCCGCCAGGTGCTTCGCGTAGTGGAGCGGGCCCGACTCCTCGAACCACTCGTCGGCGTCGGGCGTGCGGGGCTCGAGGGCGGCGAAGCGCTCCACCATGAGCGCGCGTGAGGTGAACCACTCCACCCGCACCGTCCGGAGATCGAGCCGGCGTGAGGCCTCGAGGAACCGCCGGTTCACCGTCTCCACGTCCTCGTCGAAGGTGGACCCGGTGAACGTCCCGGCGCGCATCTGGTCGAGGGCCCGCACGCAGTCGGCGCTCCAGCACGCGATGTGCCACATGAGGTCCTTCACCGACCATCCCTCCGGGGTGACCTCCGGGCGCTCGAGCTCCTCGTCGGAGAGGCCCTCGATGAGCTCGTTGAGGCTCCGCCACCCCCGCTCCTCCGCCCGGAGCAGCTCCTCACGTCGACCCATCGGCCTCCTCCTCGGGCTGGAACTCGAACGCGTGGGACCCGATCCACACCTCGTCGCCGCGGCGGGCGCCGGCGGCCGCGAGCTCCCGCTCGACGCCCGCCCGCAGCAGTCGGCGCTGGAGCCGGCGCACCTGCTCGGGGTCCTCGAGGTCGGTCTCGGCCACCCAGCGCTCGACGGAGCGGCCGATCACCCGGAAGCGGTCCCCCTCACGCCGGACCTCGAAGGGCTTGCGGGCGGGGCGGAGCACGACGAGCGGCTGGCGGGGCTCGGCGAGCCGCTCGGCATCCCTCGCCAGGGCGGCGAGCCGCCCGCGCAGCTCCTGCAGCCCGGATCCGGTCAGGCCCGAGACCGCGACCGCCCCCGGATCCAGGCGCCGGGCGGCCGCCTCCGGGTCCGTCACGAGGTCCGCCTTGGCCCCCACGACGAGCGCCGGCCGAGCGAGCAGGTCGGGGTCGTAGGCCTCGAGCTCCGCCCGGACGGTCCGCAGGTCCGCCGCCGGATCGGGGGCCGAGAGGTCCACGACGAGCACGAGGGCCCGGCACCGGCTCACGTGCCGGAGGAACCGGTGACCGAGACCGCGGCCCTCGTGCGCCCCCTCGATGAGGCCGGGGACGTCGGCCACGACGATCCGACCGTCGATCTCGGCCACGCCGAGGTTCGGGCTCAGGGTCGTGAAGGGGTAGGGGGCGATCTTCGGCCTCGCCGCCGTGAGACGGGCGAGCAGCGTGGACTTCCCCGCGTTCGGCAGCCCCACGAGCCCCACGTCGGCCACGAGGCGCAGCTCCACGAAGAGCCGACGCTCCTCGCCGGGCTCGCCCGCCTCGGCCGTGCGAGGGACCCGGTTGCGGGGCCCGGCGAGGGAGGCGTTCCCCCGGCCGCCGCGGCCGCCGCGAGCGACCACGGCCCGGGCCCCCGCCCCGACGAGGTCCGCGAGGAGCCCCTCCTCGTCCTCCACCCGCGTGCCGTCGGGGACCCGCACGACGAGGTCGGCCCCGTCGGCGCCCGTCCGGTTCCTCGGCCCGCCCGGCCGCCCCGGCTCCGCCCGCGGGAGCGGGTGGTCGGCGAGGAACGAGAGGTCGCGCACACCCGGATCCACCTCGAAGACCACGTCGCCGCCCCGGCCGCCGTCGCCGCCGTCGGGGCCGCCACGCGGCCGGTACGGCTCGCGCAGGATCGAGACGGCCCCGTCACCGCCGCGGCCGCCCCGCGCGATCACCGTCACCTCGTCGACGAACGCCACGGCCCGATGCTCCCAGACCCGCGTACGAGATGATGGAAGCATGCTGGAGCCGGTCCGGGTCTGGGCGGTGGAGCTCGGTGTCGGCCCGCCCATCGAGCGAGAGGGGACCCTCTCGCTCGGCCCGGAGGAGCTGCGGTTCGAGCCGAGCGAGCCCGGGCGGGCCATCGCCCTGCCCCTCGCCGCGATCGCGCGGGTCCGCCGCCTGCGCGGCTCGCCCGTGCTCATGGTCGTGTCCCGTCGGGGGGCCGAGCGCCTGCGCACGGCCTTCTACTTCGCACCGCCGCCGCCGCTGCCCGGCGCCGAGGACGAGTCGCAACGCCTGGCGATCCCCTTCCGCAACCCGCGACGCCGGGCGCGCCGTCGCAACGTGACGTACCTGGGGTTCATGGGCCGGGAGAAGCGCGAGCTCCTCGTGACCTGGGAGCGTGCGGTGCGGGAGGCGGTGGCGGAGGCCCGGCGCGGCTAGGCGGGGCGGACCACCGCGAAGCGGCGCCCGCGCGAGGAGCGGAACTCGACCTCGCCGTCCACGAGGGCGAACAGCGTGTCGTCGCCGCCGCGGCCGACCCCGGGTCCCGGGTGGATCCGGGTGCCCCGCTGGCGCACGATGATCGAGCCCGCCGTCACGCGCTGACCGGCGAACGCCTTCACGCCGAGCCGCTTGGACTCGGAGTCTCGACCGTTGCGGGAGGACCCGCCGCCCTTCTTGTGCGCCATCTCGCCCTCGAGCGTACCAAACGACCCGGGCGGATCAGGATGCCGGCTCCGAGGCCGTCGGCGCCGGCTCGGCCGAGGCCTCCTCCACGGCCGGTGCGGCCTCCTTGGCGGAGGCGGCCTTCCCCCGGCGCGCGGTCCCCAGGCTCACGTCCTCGATCCGCACGAGCGTGAGGAGCTGGCGGTGGCCGGCCCGGCGCGCGTACCCGGTCTTGTTCTTGTACTTGAAGATCCGCACCTTGTCGCCCTTGCGCTCGCCGAGCGGCGTGGCCGTGACGACCGCCCGCTCGAGCTCCCGGCCGATGTGCGTCCGCCCCTCGTCGTCCACGACGAGCAGGGGCCGGAAGGTGATGGTCTCCCCCGCGCCGCGCAGGTGCTCCACCTCGATCACGTCGCCGGGGGCGACCCGGTGCTGCTTGCCACCCGTCTTGATCACCGCGTACATCCCGTCCTCCTCCCGTCCGCGGCCCGCGGTCGCGGACGTCACTTCGCGTCGTAGGTCAGGAGCACCCCCCGGCCCTCGCAGGTCGGGCAGGTCTCCGAGAAGGCCTCCAAGAGTCCACCAGACACGCGCTTGCGCGTCACCTCGAGCAGCCCGAGCGGGCTGATGTCGAACACCTGGCTGCGGGACTTGTCCTGGGCGAGGGCCTCGCGCAGGGTCTCGATCACCTTCCGCTTGTTCTGCTCGAGGAGCATGTCGATGAAGTCGATGACGATCATCCCTCCGATGTCGCGCAGCCGCAGCTGGCGGGCGATCTCGCGGGCCGCCTCGAGGTTCGTGTTCACGACCGTCTCCTCGAGGTTCGTCTTCCCCACCGACTTGCCGGTGTTCACGTCGATGACCGTGAGGGCCTCCGTGCGGTCGATCACGATGTAGCCGCCGGAGGGGAGCCAGACCTTGCGGTCGAGGCCCTTATGGATCTGCTCGACGATGTGGTACTCCTCGAACACCGGCAGCGGTCCCTCGTGGAGCCGCACCTTCGGCAGGAGGTCGGGGTCGGCCTGGCGCAGGTACTCGGTCACGACCTCGTACACCCGGGGCGAGTCCGTGACGAGCTCGCGGAACTCCTCGTCGGTGAACAGGTCGCGGACCACCCGGACCGTGAGCTCGGGCTCCTCGTAGAGCAGCGCCGGGGCCTTCGCCTTCTTCGCGCGCTTCTCGATCGCCGCCCACTCCTCGAGGAGCCGCCGGAGGTCCGCGGCGAGCTGCTCCTCGCTCGCGCCCTCGGCCGCCGTGCGCACGATCAGCCCGTGCCCCTCGGGACGGATCTTCCGATAGATCGCCTTCAGCCGCTTGCGCTCCTCCTCCGGGAGCCGCCGGCTGATCCCGGTGACGTCGCTGTTCGGCACGAGGACGAGGTACCGGCCCGGCAGCGAGATCTGCGCGGTGAGCCGCGCGCCCTTGCCCCCGATCGGGTCCTTCGTCACCTGGACGATGACGGACTGGCCGGGGCGCAGCACCTTCTCGATCCGCGGCGGCGCTCCCTCCAGATCCTCGGGCGAGTAGTTGACCTCGCCCGCGTACAGCACGGCGTTGCGGCCGCGCCCGATGTCGATGAAGGCCGCCTCCATCCCGGGCAGCACGTTCTGCACGCGCCCGAGGTAGACGTTCCCGACCATCGAGCGGGCGCCGATCCTGGTGACGTAGTGCTGGACGAGCTCGCGACCCTCGAGGACGGCGATCTGGTCGCGCTCACCGTGCTCGGTGATGACCATGAGCTTGTCGGTGACGCGGGGCACGACCGGCAGCGGCTCCCGGCGCCGCCGCGTGGTCCGCGTGGCGCGCATCGCCCGGCGCCGGAGACGCGTCGAGAGGGTCGCCTCGGGCTCCGCCGGCGCGGGGGCCGCCTCCTCCGACGGAGCGGGCTCCGTGGCCTCCGACGGGGCGACCTCGGCGGCCGATCCCGCCTCGCCCTCGGCCGGGGTCGCCTTCTTCCTCCCCCGGCCCCGGCCGCCGCGACGGCG